>OLZI01001347.1_pt1 | contig 13600 bp, 16 predicted proteins | sample 1674061 | NCBI WGS metagenome assembly OLZI01 (sample SAMEA103958139, study PRJEB25191) | human gut metagenome | biome: human-associated habitat [ENVO:00009003]; feature: intestine environment [ENVO:2100002]; material: feces | place: Germany | collected 2013/2015 | reverse complement strand
TATAGAATATTTTTATTAAACATTTTGCGAGATTCAAAAATACACGTTATCTTTGCGTTCATTAAACGAACGTCTATTGAACGCTTTTTGCTTGCAATAGATTCGTTTACAGCATTTTACCTGACAGGTAATGAATGACTGCAAAAAATCTGTTGACAAGAAGGGCATAAAGCTTGTCGTATTCTACATAAAGTGTCCGCAAGTAATTGAATTTCAAGTGTATGCAAGAGGTTCAAAGCCCCAGGAGAACACCCTTGTCTGAACAAAAGCATAAAAATGGGAATAGAGAAAGAGGTCGAAATCTGGTATGCTATGCGTGCCACCTACCGCAGAGAACCGGATGCCATGCATCTGCTCAAGAAAGAGAATTTGGGCTGTTTCATTCCTATGCAATACAAGATATGTATAAAAAAAGGGAAAAAAGTCCGTGCTCTGGTTCCGGTCGTTCATAATCTGCTTTTTGTCCATGCCCGTCCTTCCGATGTGCAGCGTGTAAAGTCTCAAGTCACTTATCTGCAATATATCACCGATACCCGCAGTGGGCAGAAGATTATTGTCCCCGACAGTCAGATGCAACGTTTCATTGCCGTATCCGGCACTTACGATGATCATCTTCTTTATTTTCAACCGGATGAATTGAACTTGTCCAAAGGTACCAAAGTCCGGATTACCGGCGGTGAATTTGAGGGGCAAGAGGGTGTGTTTCTGAAGGTGAAAGGTGCACGTGACCGTCGCGTGGTTATCGAAATACAAGGTGTCATAGCTGTTGCCATGGCCACTATCCACCCCGATCTTATAGAAGTAATCGGCTGAACTTTAATTTTTAATTCTTAATTCTATAATTGCTTATGTCTCTTTCCGAAGAAGCAATCACTCTTCAGCGTGCTGCGCACGAACTGATGTATTTGGGTATGGACGGCAGTCCCGTCTATAGCGATGACTTGTCACGGCGGAACGGTGAGGTCTACCGTCTTACCATGGCTTTGTACCGGTCGGGTGTAAAAGGCACTACCATCGAAGAGCAGGCAAATGTCTGTCTTGCCCTTCTTATGGGTTACAGCGCCTCTTTTGTCGACCATGGCGAAAAGCAACGGCATGTCCAGGAAGTGCTGGACTGTTGTTGGGATGTGCTCGACGCTCTTCCCGCTTCCTTACTGAAGCTCCGTCTGCTTACCGCCTGCTACGGTGAAGTGTTCGACGAGTCTTTGGCCGACGAAGGCCGTTCCATCATCGCCTCCTGGGATTCCTTATCACTTACTCCCGAACAGCAGGAAGCGGTTGATGAGTTTCAGAATGTGACAGACAATCCCTATCCGTGGGAATATATCGATGAATAAAACTTTTCATTATAATGCTTAACAATAAATCCGTATTGATTACCGGAGGAACGGGTTCCTTCGGAAAGAAGTTTGTGGAAACCATTCTCCGTGATTATCCGCAAGTAAAGAAAATTATTATTTACTCCCGCGATGAGCTGAAGCAATTTGAGCTGAAACAGAAATATCCCGGTCATAAGTATCCGCAACTGCGTTTCTTTATCGGTGATGTCCGTGACCTCGAACGTCTGACGCGGGCTTGCGAAGGAGTGGACGTGATTATCCATGCAGCCGCCATCAAGCAGGTGGATACCGCTGAATACAATCCCGAAGAGTGCATCAAAACCAATGTACACGGTGCGCAGAATGTGATAAAGGCTGCTCTTGCCACCGGTGTAGAGCATGTGGTGGCCCTTTCTACCGACAAGGCTTGTGCCCCCATCAATCTTTATGGCGCCACCAAGCTCACTTCCGACAAGTTGTTTACTGCCGCCAACAATATCAGCGGTTCCAAGGACATCAGGTTCTCCGTAGTCCGTTATGGCAATGTGATGGGTTCCCGCGGTTCCGTAATCCCTTTCTTTATCAACAAGCGTGACAACGGGGCGAAGGAACTTCCCATAACCGATATGCGCATGACCCGTTTCAACATCTCACTGGAAGCCGGTGTCGCTTTGGTCATGTATGCCATCGGACATCACCTGGGTGGTGAAATCTTTATTCCTAAGATTCCTTCCTATCATATCCAGGACGTGGCTACCGCCATTGCACCCAATCTGCCGCAGGTGGAAGTGGGCATCCGTCCGGGAGAGAAACTGCACGAGGAGATGATTACTGTAACCGATGCTCTTGATACAATCGATTTGGGCAGATATTATGTCATTCTTCCTTCCGTATCTTTCAAGCACAGTCGCGAAGAGTTCATCAGACATCACAATGCAGTACCCGTTCCCGACGGTTTCCACTACAGCAGTGACAACAATACGGAGTGGGAGACAGTAGAGACTATGCGCGAGAATATAAAGAAATACGTTGACCCTAATTTCGAGGTGAAATGATAAGCAAGCCTATTCCATACGGTCGTCAGCATATCACAGATGAGGATATCCGGGCAGTCATTGATACCCTGAAAAGCGATTACTTGACACAAGGTCCCAAAATCAGGGAATTTGAAACGAAATTTGCCGAATATGTAGGTGCACAATATGCCGTAGCAGTGAACAATGCCACTTCGGGGCTTCATCTTGCAGCTACCGCACTGAATGTAAAGCCGGGTGACAAGGTGATTGTCACTCCCATGACCTTTGCTGCCAGTGCCAACTGCATTCGCTATTGTGGCGGCGAGGTGGTATTCTGTGATATTGACAAGGATACTTACCTCATGGATATCCGTAAACTCGAAGCCATGCTTAAAGCTTCTCCTCGCGGTACTTACAAAGGTATTGTTCCGGTTGATTTTGCAGGCTATCCTTTGGATCTGGAAGAGTTCAGAAAGCTTGCCGACGAGTACGGTTTGTGGATTATCGAGGATGCCTGCCATGCTCCCGGCGGCTATTTCATGGACAGTAAAGGCAAGAAACAACATTGTGGCAACGGTTGTTTTGCCGACTGTGCCGTATTCTCTTTCCATCCCGTGAAACATATCGCTACGGGTGAGGGAGGCATGGTGACCACCAACAGCAAGGAGCTCTATGACAAGCTTTGTCTTTACCGTACGCATGGCATTACGAAAGACCCTGCTTTATTGCACGAGCATCATGGTGGCTGGTATTACGAGATGCAGGAGTTAGGCTACAATTACCGTCTGACTGATTTTCAGGCTGCCTTGGGTATTTCTCAGCTGGAGCGTGCGAAAGCAGGTCTTGAACGCCGCCATGAAATCGTAAGACGCTATAATGAAGCATTTTCCGGAATAGATGGCATCAAGACTCCATTCAATGCTGCCGATGTCTATCATGCTTATCACCTTTATATCATTCAAGTGGCTGACCGCTTGGGTCTTTATAATTATCTGCACGAGAACAATGTCTATGCGCAGGTTCATTATGCTCCGCTTCATCTGATGCCTTACTATCAGCAGTGGGGAAATAGGAAAGGCGATTTGCCTATAGTAGAAGAGTATTACGAACATTGTCTGAGTCTTCCGATGTATCCCACGCTGACGGACGAGGAACAGGAGTATGTAATTAAAAAGGTTATAGAATTTGTAGCGAAATGAAAAATATAGCAATCATTCCTGCACGTGGCGGCAGTAAACGTATTCCGCGTAAGAATATCAAGCCCTTTATGGGTAAACCTATCATTGCATATTCCATAGAGGCAGCTTTACAGAGCGGACTTTTTGAGGAGGTGATGGTTTCTACCGATGATGAGGAGATTGCCGGAATAGCTTGTAAGTATGGTGCCAAAGTTCCTTTTATGCGGAGTGCCGAGATGTCAAATGACTATGCCGGTACTGATGATGTAATTCTTGAAGTACTGAGGAAGTATAAAGAGCAAGGCAGGGAGTTTGAAACGGTTTGTTGCATTTACTCAACGGCTCCTTTTGTCACTCCCGAAAGACTCCGGGAAGCATACGGAAAAATGAATTCGGAGATAGATTCCGTTTTCACTTGTGTGGCTTATTCCTATCCTATACAGCGCAGCCTTCACATCGTGGATGGAAAAATTAGTATGGTTTATCCCGAATACAAAAATGCACGTTCCCAAGATTTAGAACCGATTTATCACGATGCCGGTCAGTTCTATTTCTCTCGTACTGCTTCCTTTGTGGAGAGCCGGACTTTTTGGGGTGAGAATACAGCCGGGTTGGTGCTTTCCGAACTTGAAGTGCAGGACCTTGATACACAGACTGACTGGGCATTGGCAGAGATGAAGTATGAGTTGCTTCATAAATGATGTAATGCAGAAAATCTATCTCCGTGCCGATGCAAGTGCTGCCATCGGCTACGGTCACTTTATTCGTACTCTGGCTTTGGCCGATATGCTGAAGGACGATTTTGATTGTACCTTCTTTACTTGCCATCCTACCCCTTATCAGGTGAGTGAGATGGAGAAGGTATGTCCTTTCATCCCCTTACAGGAAGAATCACATTATGATGAGTTCCTTTCCCTTTTGCAAGGTGACGAAATTGTGGTACTTGACAACTATTTCTTTACTACTGATTACCAGCGTGCCATCAAGCAAAAAGGTTGCTGTCTGGTGTGTGTGGATGATATGCACGACAAGCACTATGTGGCTGATCTTATAGTCAATCAGGGATTGGGTTACACGCGTGATGACTATTCGTGCGAACCATATACTCAATTTGCCTTTGGGCTTCAATTTTCATTGTTGAGGAGGCCTTTCTTCAATGTTGCGCTGCAGAATAAACGGAACAATTATTCAGGAGGTTTATATGTATTGGTGGCTTTTGGTGGTTCTGATTTCTTGAATTTGACGTATCAGACCATTCATGCAATTAAAGCCAAAGACAATGTGAAGAAGATAACGGCAATTGTCGGTGATTCGTATGCAGCCGAGAATATGGTTGATGACCCCAAAGTAACCTATCAGAAGAATTTGTCTGCCGGTTCCATTGCAGACTTGTTTAGTACTGTAGATGTCGCCATATTGCCTGCCTCTACGATGATGAATGAGGCATTGGCCTGTGGAACTCCTGTTATAGGAGGGTATTATGTTGATAATCAGGAGCACGACTATTATATGTTTTTGCGTGAAGGGCTGATTCAGGGGGCGGGTGATTATACCGATGCCGCTGCCTTTACTCTTGTTGCTGAGAATTTGGATAAGATGGCCATTCGTAAAAGACATGCCATCACTCCGGATATTCCCAAACGGTTTGTCAATTTGTTTAAAAGTCTGTTGATATGCAAGTAACTTCACAAAGAGCTTCGGCCATATTGTATAATTATCTGTCTGGCAACCATTTTGATAAACCGTTCTTATTGCCGGCAAATGTGTGTCCTGTAGTGCCCCTGTCGTTTATGAAAGCAGGTGTCGGTTTTGAGTTTATAGACATAGATGAAAGCCATGCCATGTCAACCGAGAAATGTTTGACAGCTATAGAGGCGGGAAAATATTCCGGTCTTGTATTTGTGCATGCCTACGGGAAAAAGTATGACAACAAAGAATTTTACCGGGCAGTGAAAAGTCTCGATCCAAATCTTTGTATCATTGATGATTGTTGCTTGTGCATTCCCGAATTGGCAGATTCCTTGCCTGAAAATGTGGATCTCTGCCTTTACAGTACCGGATATGCCAAATTCATAGAACTTTCCTATGGTGGCTATGCAAGTTTTAGGGGGGGGTACGAAGCTGTTGATTATCAGTATGATAGCATTAGTGAACAAAAGCATTCGGTATATATAAGGAAATGTCTCCTGGAGAATGTCAGATATATGCTTCCGGCTGACTATCCTTGGCTGGACGCCTCAAATTTGCAAATGACCGATGAGGAATATTTTGACATCATTGAAAGAAAGCTCCCAAAAGTGATTGCGGAAAAAGAGAAAATAAACAAGATATACAGGAATCTGCTTCCTGAATCGATTCAGATGGGAGATGATTTCCAGAACTGGAGGTTCATGATTGTCATCGAGAACCGGCAGAAGGTTCTTGACGCAATATTCAAGGCCGGTCTGTTTGCCGGGACTAATTTCCCTTCGGTTTCATACATGTTCAAAGGTGTTTCTTCTCCTGTTGCGGAAGTGGAGGCGAAGCATATCGTCAATTTGTTTAATGATTTCCGGTTCAGTGAAGCACAGGCAAGAAAGATCTGTGATGTGATAAATTCGGTTATATGAATAAAAGATTATTGATACTGGGCGCAGGTGAAATGCAGGTTCCTGTCATCCGAAAGGCGAACGATATGGGATTGCATACCATAGTCGCAGATATGGATGCGAATGCTCCGGGAATGGGGTACGCCTCGGAACCGGTTCTTGTCAGCACGATGGATAAGGAAGGTGTTTTGGAATGTGCCAAACGTCACTCTGTTGACGGCATACTTACTACAAGTGACGCGCCTGTAAATGTGGTTTCCTATGTCGGGGAACAGCTGGGGCTTCCGTCCATGTCCACTGAGGTCGCAAAAATCTGTACAAACAAATACTTGCAGAGGGAAATGTTTGCGGCCAACGGGATTGATGTACCATTTTTCATGCTTTGTGATAAAGATACGGACTTGGGCACATTGCAAGATTATCCATATATTGTCAAACCGGTAGATTCCTCTGCAAGCCGCGGAGTAAAAAAGGTTACAAATCATAAAGAACTTGTACTTGCTTTTTCTGAAGCTCTCGGCTATTCCCGTACCGGAAAGGCCATTGTCGAGGGCTTTATAACAGGCCGTGAATTCAGTGTTGAAACATATACGCAAAACAATAAAACTACCGTTGTCACTATTACGGAGAAACTTTGTATCGGTGAGGCAGAAGGCTTCTTTGTTGAAGATACGCACATTGAACCGGCGCGTATAACGAAACAGGAGTGGGACCTGATTTCGGAGACCGTATCAAAAGCACTTTGCCTGATCGGACTTAATAATTGCCCCTCGCATACGGAAATAAAGCTGAATGAATCGGGCGCTTATATCATAGAAATTGCTTGCCGGCTTGGAGGAGACTATATAACCTCTGATTTGGTTCCATTGTCAACCGGGATAGATATGCTGAGAAATCTGGTGAACTGTTCTCTTGGTTTGCCCGTTGATGTCCTTCGCAAACATGAAAAATGCTCAGCGGTACAGTTCCTTAATCCGCTCAACTATCAGCGTTGTGTGGATTTTCTAAGCTCTTCCCGGTCATCGGCTGTTTTTCGGTCTGAAATAAGACCTTATTCTGAAAAAAAAATAAAAAACTCTTTAGACCGTTTAGGGTATATCATACTTCAGACTGATAGTATGGAAGAGCTTGAAAGTATTCTAAGGACGATTAAATAGTAAAGACATGAGAGATAAGTGTATGATTGTGGCTGAGATGTCTGCCAACCATAACGGTAAGAAAGAAACAGCCATTGAAACCGTCAGGGCTGCAAAACGTGCCGGAGCCGATGCCGTCAAGTTGCAGACCTATCGGGCTGATACCATTACGCTTCGCTGTGACAAGCCTGATTTTATAATTAATGAAGGCTCTATATGGGACGGGCAATATTTTTATGATTTGTATGAACAGGCTTATACTCCTTGGGAGTGGCATGAAGAGTTGTTCCATGTGGCCAAGGAAGAAGGACTGATCTGTTTTTCTTCTCCTTTTGATAAGACAGCCGTCGATATGCTTGAGGCTTTGGACTGTCCCGTTTATAAGATAGCTTCTTTCGAAATTACGGATATTCCATTGATAGAATACGCGGCTTCGAAGCATAAGCCGATGGTACTTGCTACAGGCATAGCCACCGAAGAAGATATTCAATTGGCTGTTGAAGCTTGCCGCAGAATGGGAAATAATGATATTACGGTTCTTAAGTGTACCTCTTCTTATCCGGCTCCAGTTGAGGAAGCCAATCTTTGTATGATTCGTGATTTGGCAGAACGTTTCCAGGTAAAAAGTGGACTTTCCGACCATACCCTGGGGAGTGTCTCTCCCATTGTGGCGGTTACTCAAGGTGCGAGTATGATAGAAAAGCACTTTATTTTGAATCGTTCCATCGGTGGTCCGGATTGTTCTTTTTCTATGGAAGAGAAAGATTTTGCCCAAATGGTAAAAGATGTGCGCATGGCTGAGTTATCTTTGGGGAAAACGACTTACGAATTGACGGAGAAAATGAGAGGTAGCCGTTCCGCATCACGTTCTCTCTATGTGGCCGAGGATATGAAGGCCGGAGAAGTGATTACGGAGCGGAACGTTCGCTCCGTCCGTCCGGGCTTCGGCCTGCACCCCAAATATCTGAAAGATATATTGGGAAAGAACGTGAACCGGGATTTAGAGAAAGGGACGAGGTTTGCATTGGAGTACGTGAATGGTTAGCCTGATAAAAATAAGAAGATAAAATAGAGGTCTGGAATTTATTTTTCTATCTTTGTTCGTAGGTAATGGATATGGAAAAGTTGATTACTTTAGGTTCTGAAATATAAAGACTCAAATAAAGGATTATAGGGAGCCTTTTACAGCCCTCTATACTCCTTTTCCGCATCGAAGCACGGACACGCTTTCGTCGGATTCAAGTCATGGTGCCCCACAATCAGCGCCCGTGGAAAGATACGCTTCAACTCACGTAGCAGTGCCAGTAACGAAGCCTTCTGTTCCAATGTACGGGTATCGGCAGGAAAACTTGTAGCGTCCAATCCTCCTTCATAACAGATGCCGATAGAATGGCGGTTGTGATTGAGGCAATGCGCACCTATTTTTTCCAACGGGCGGCCGCGGTGTATTTCGCCGTTGCGGGTCAGATAGAAATGATAGCCGATGTCACGGAAGCCGCGGTGGTGGATGTGGTCGCGGCGGCAATCCTCAAAGCCCAGGGCCACGCCTTGAGGCGTGGCTGAGCAATGAACAATGAGCAGGGTAATCGTACGCATGGCTATTTGCAAGCGCCCAGACCTAAAGCTCCCGCTATGGCGGTAGCTACGGTGATGATTACTTTGAGGACAATGCCCCACACGGATTTTGACTTTTTGTCTTCACTCATGATGATTGATAATTGATAATTAGTAATTTGTAATTATTCTCATCCTAACGGATTCTCGCCCTGATTGCCGTCACTTCCTCCGGAACCGCCGTCGGAACCACTGCCATCGGGAGCTTTTCCGCCTACGGTGTACAGGGAAGATTCCTTCAGCTGTCCATCCAGGTTGATTTGGGCATTACTCAGTTCGCCGGTGGCACGGGCGCGGAGCTTCAGCCCCTTCACGTTGTTGGCCAGCGAGAAGTCGGCAGCGGATTGCGCCCCTTTCTTGCTGACGATTCCTACGGAGAAGATGGCAAGGTCATCCAGTTTCACGTTCTTGCCGTCCAGAATCAATTCTTTGGTGCAGGAAACCATGTCTGCCAGTACCCCCTTGATGACACCACTCGAATAGGGGGTGTTGTGATTGGACATGTGCTTGGCCAATTTTTCGATGTCGAAGGTTTCTTCGATTACGGGGCGTGCATACCAGAGGCCTTTCAGTGGGCTGTCTTCGCCCGTCACTTGATACTTTTTGTAACGAATCATACAATTAAAATTTAGAAGTTAAAGGATAAAAACATTTGCTGTGTTGAACTCAACGATGCAAAGATAAGGCTGTGGATATGGGCGTTTGTCGGTTTTTGCAGGTTCTCGTCTGTTTGGGTCTGTTTTAGTCGGTTATTTACGCTTGTAAGTTTGATAATGTCATGATTTATAGTTACTTTTGATGAAATATAAATCGTAACTGTCAACTATGGATTCTTTTGTCATACGTACATACGGGCGTACCGAATTGGCCCAAATCTATTGTCCCAATCTTTGTCCGGAGGCTGCCTTCCGCAAACTGAAACACTGGATAGACCTTTGTCCCGATTTGCGTGACGGACTTTCCGCTTTGGGCGGTTCTTCCCGTTCCCGCTCTTATACGCCTGCCCAAGTGCGGCTGATAGTGGCTGCACTTGGAGAGCCTTAAACCTGAGGTTGGATGGCGTAAAGGTCAGGCCGGGAATCGTAAAGGTGAGGTTGGTACACTTGGTACAGAGGTTCATCCATCCTTTCGCCTCACACACATACGCGTGCGTGAAGCGAAGTGAATGTCAGACTTTTGGTTTCCGGTAGTTTCCCTTGCCATCTACATTTTCTACCAGCCCGTGTTTCTGCATGCGTTTGAGCCAGGTGGAGGCGGTTTCCGATTTGATGCCCATCTCTCCGGCTTTCTGCAGGAAAGAGGCCCGTGTGAATTCTTCTTCCATGCTGTCTACCAGCGCATCCCGGTCGGCATTGCCGCGGCTTGTCACTTCGGTGTTGGGCAGGAAGGAGAGGATATGGGTGGTATGCCGGTAAAGGCTTTCGGCCAGTGAGAGTACGGCATGAAAGTCATCGGAAGCAATGAGGAGATCCCATCGGCTGACAATGTGGTCTTTCAGATTGTCTGTGGCTGTGTGAGGGTCGGGCGACACGTAAGGCGAGGCGGTGATTTCCCCTTTCTCCATTGCACGGAGCATGGCCACCACTTCCATGATGCGGCAGATGTTGATGGCCAGACGTGCCACGCTGCTTGACATCTCGTTTCCGTTTGCCAGTCCGGAGCGTGTGAAGAGCCGGGAGAAGAGCCTGTTGAATTCATCTTTCTGTCCGTCCGTAAGGTGAAGGGTGAATATCCCGTTCATGACAATGGTTTTCAGTTTCTCTTTCCATTCCATGCCCAAGGCCCTGAAGGTATCTTCGAGATCGCTGTCATTGCGGTCGAACTGGTTTTGCCAATGATGTATGGCAGGCATGTAGTAGAATACCTGGCGGGAAAAGAGTCCGTTCTCGGCAGTGGGTATCAGCGGTTTCACTTGGGAGGGGGTGCCCGACAGAAGTACGGAAAGATAGCTCTTCTTTACCTCCCGGTATTCGCGGTCGGTGCGCCGGTTGTAGGACAGCCGGTCGTGGTCGAAGGCTTTGCGCATGGTGTCGCTCCAGTGTCCGTATTCCGAACCGATGGCGGTGGAGATGGTGTCGGCTTCGCTTTCGCATATCAGTCCGGTACCGTCGGAGTCCATCAGGTTTTGCAGGATGCCGGTTCCGGTGTTGTTGCCCGAGATGAGGAACATCTTGTTGAGAGGCATTACGGGAGTCTCCGTTTTTCCGCGTTCCTTGCCCAGTGTGTCGTATTTTGCTTTTTCGCGGCGGTAACATGCCATACTTTCGTCTACCTGCTCACGTATTTCATCGTGAATGGGCTCGGCAAGCAGGCGTACCAAGGAGAGCACTCCTTTGCCGGATGCAGGTAGGGCTACTACAAAGGTTTGCAGGCAGGGGGACATCATTTTTCCTCCGTAGGAACATCGGACGTGTTTTCCCATACTGGCACCCAATACGGTGATGGCACCCAGTAGCAGTACATCGTATTGGGCGAGGGAGGTTCCGCAGCTCATGATGCGATTCAGGGGATAAGGCCAGTGGAGGTGTTCGTCGAAAGTGGGTAATGGAGACAGTGGTTCAATGCCCGATGCGGACTCTTCCTCGCGTGCGCGTGTGTGTGAGGTAGAAGAGAGGGGTGAACTTTGTGTACCAAGTGTACCAATGGCGGGTGCGGCTTCATGCTGAATCTTCACGCCGCAAAGCTCGGCCAGATGAAAGGCGGTTCCCAGATGCACGTCGTTACGGCCGGTCTTCAGGGCATTGCTGAAGAGCTTGTCGGCTGCCCGTCGGTCGTACTTGGACGACAGGCTGCACAGACTTAAAAAATCATGCCGTCCTGCTTCTCCGCAGTCGGTGGCAATGGCAAATGCCAGTTGTATATATTCTTGATAGGTTGGAGCAATGTCTGCTCCTGCATTTCTGACCGCTTCGGTCAGAAGGTGCAGTGATGATAGTAGTTTCATCGGATTTGATAATTTATGATTAGTAATTTGTAGCCGGTGACTGGCAATGGCTCATGACTCGAAATCCACGTCTTTTCTGAGCAGTGCTTTCGGGTCGTGGCAGAGGAAACAGGCGCGCACGAGGTCTTTCCCCGAAGTGTCAACCCCTTTCCCGGGTGGCGTGTTTTCGGTGTCGTACATGCAGTGGACGTAGTTCATGGCCCAGCGCACCGCCTCCGTGCTGTCCTGTCCGGCAGGGCAGGGCACAAAAGCCTTTACGCCCCGTCCTGTGGGGCTGACGAACACCAGTGCAGGGCATAGATAGGGGTCATCGAACAGTTTCTGCCGTAAGTCTTCCGTTTCTTCCGCGGATTCGAGGTGGTCGATATCGACTACAACCAGGCCGGAGGGTTCTGTGAGGCAGTCGCTTCGTCGTCGGGTGAATACTCCGCAGGGGGTGACGTAGGGTAGTGTCTGTTGTTTGAGGAATCGTGCGGTAGTTTCGTCTCCTTGTGCTGCGGCATTTCTTATGGCGAGTGTCAGTTCGGCAAGTCTCTGGTCGGAGGTGATAAGACGGTATATTTCGTCCATTGTTATTGTCCTGAACGGGGTGAGTGTGGCACTTTTTACGGTTTTTCCGGTGTTTTCGTCTTTTATCGGCGATATGGGCGGCATGAAAAGTGACATTTTGAATAGATTTTCCATTTTGTTGTTTTAAAGATTTTGTGCGAAGTTAGGGTTCTTTTCTCATTGTATATTTTCCATATATGGAAAATATATTAAACGTACGAAAGCTAAAATAACGTTTAATAACAATAATATAATACAGATTAAAATGAACGAAAATTGTAATCACCCTATAGTAGGGGCTTTTTTTGAAAAATTACGGAAAGAGAAAGATATCATTATTACGGACCTCGTTAAGGAGGCTCATATTAGCTCAAGTACGTACGGGAAAATTAAAAAGGGCTTGATATGAAATTGAGTGCCTACCAATCGCTCTTGTATTACTATTCGAAGGATTTGGAGGATGATGAAATCAAGCAGATGGTGAATGAGTGGCTGGAGGAATGGCTGAAGGTGAGAAAGAGGGAGTAAGAGAAGGTTTAATTTGCATATCAGCTGGGGATGCTAATTGTTGGCGTCCAAATGTAATATTTTTATAGATATTGTGCTTATGTAAGGAATAATTTATATTAAATTCAATGGCAACAAAACGTATAGATTACATAGATGCGATAAAAGGTTTTTCAGTACTTTGGGTGGTACTTTATCATTTCGATTTGACTGGAGTTGCTATAAATGCTCCTTTACGATTACCTCTTTTTTCTTGGTATCCGGATTGTTTTTCAGACAACGGAGTTGTTTTAAGGACTTTTTTATCAAGAAAGTGAATACACTTTTAGTACCCTTTGTGTTCTTTTGGTTATTCGGAATAACTTTGCAACTTTTGGTGCAGTGTGTACGCTATCTGTTTGAAGGCCTATTTGAATTTTCTATTTTGGATAAATTTATAGGACTTGCCAAACTCTTTACTGTTATACCAATAGATGCTCTTGAACCCAATCCTTTAGGAGTAGGCGGTATTTGGTTTTTGATAGGCCTTTTTTGTTTTTTGGAAGAAATTCCATTGTAATATTCGGTGTCCATTTGGCAATGTTCCCTTTTGCACAGATACCCGTAGTCAAAGTATTACACATAGTCCCCAATAGTTGGGCGGCTGTGTTGTGTTTTGAGTTTCCTTTGATTATAGTGGTAAGTTACTTCCTTACTCTACTACTTGTGAAGTATTTTCCTATGTGTATAGGAAAAAAAGAACTTTGGCG
>OLZI01001345.1_pt1 | contig 13623 bp, 18 predicted proteins | sample 1674061 | NCBI WGS metagenome assembly OLZI01 (sample SAMEA103958139, study PRJEB25191) | human gut metagenome | biome: human-associated habitat [ENVO:00009003]; feature: intestine environment [ENVO:2100002]; material: feces | place: Germany | collected 2013/2015 | reverse complement strand
ATCAACATAATGACATTATTACAGAGATCACAGAAGACGATGATATGGATATCTTCTCTGTAACTTTAAAATTTCATATTGAAGGTTTATATTGTTTTGTTGCCGCTTTTAATAATGATGATAATGTATTATACTACGTTGAGGGAAACGGCAGAGCTGTTACATACGTAATTTCAGATAATGAGACACAGAAAGAATCTATGTACACAATATTAAATAGAATCTATGATATAGTTGTTAGATTAACATCAGAAACTGAAGAACCAGAAGAACCAGAAGAAACAGTAAAAGACGTTATGGAAGTAAAACAGGAATTAAATTCACGTTTCGGAAAAGAGCAATATTTTGATACAGACTGTGAAAAAACGTCTTTATCATGTTTAACGTGTAAACATTTCTGTGTTAGATTTGATAATGAGCGAATTAAAATGACACATTGCTTTAGAAAGAATACGGAAAATTATTTAAAAGCGGCAAAGAATCCAAATTGGCATCATGTATCACTCAAAACACTTGCCAACATTGACAATGATATGCTTGACGAAAAGCGAAAAGTCTATTTATCTTTTTACAAAAAGTGGCAAGAAGTACGTAAAAATTTAAGAAAATGCGGTTGTGGGCATAGTTATGAGCGCTGTTATAACAGTTTTAGAAAATTACTTACAATAGCGTTAGACAAAAAGAAAATATCAAAAGAATTAGTCGAGTATTTTGACAGACAAATATCAATGGTAAATGTTGAGTGTGGTGTTTGGTCGTCCGCTGTTGAAGTAGCAACTGGACAGCATGAATCACGTAAATATAACAAACCAACATTAAGATATTAAATAGCATAGCTGGTCTATCGGCTACACGGGAAGAAAGAAGGAAAATATGAATTTATACGGAATCAGAAACAGACCAACAATCGAATCAGCACCATTTATGACAACTGATGAGCATGACGCTTTTCACTACTGTCTTAATAACTATAGTTTTGTAACAAGCGTACAGGTGAGAGGTTATATGAATAGCAATAAATCAACTGTACATCGTTATGATGGAAAATATGGAAAAGGTGTTGTAAGAACGCAATCTTATTTTTATCACGGTAAACGTTCAACTAATTACATGACAATCGAATACTGGGTTGAAAAGTGAGGTATTAACATGAATTTATATGAAATTGATTATTATGATAAATTTAGTGACGAAAAGAAAACCGCCACTGCAACAGGTACCGAATCATATGAGGCTGTAAAAGATTTTGTGTTTCGTAGAAAGGGCAACGTGCTTATTACAGATATCCGCTTTGTGTGCTCGTATGATGATTGTTTGATAGAAAGAGAGTTTGACAACATGGATAAATTAACACAGATAAAGAAAAACAGACTTTTAAAAGATTGTAGCGATAAAATTTTAGAAACGTCGCTTTTGCATAATGACATTATGAAAATGTATGCCTATATCTACGATTGCACAGCCACAAGTGATAGACTAACAGAGATTGAAATTATGGAAACGGTTAAAGTATCACTTGATTTTCTTGTAAGAGGTGTATTAAAATGAGAACAATGAAACATACATACTGGGTAGAAGTAGCTTTTCTGAATACGGAAAGCGATGATATCAACGTTGAATATGTCGAATGTATCGGATATAATGCAAGACAAGCTAGTGAGTATGCTGTTGACTATATATCAAAACTACCGTTTGTCAGTCATATTACAGTAATATCAGTAGAAAGAAGATAACAAAAAGAGGGGCTTGAACCCCTCTTTTCTTAATTCAGTGCAATATTAAATTCCACTCCATACAACTGTATCTCATCAACATTAGTATAAGTAGCGAATCCACTACCGCTTATATCAACCAACTGCAAGTAAATCGCCCCACTATCTACTTGTGTTGCATCAAAAGGATTGATAGTGAGAACCGCCATGCACTGATGGTATCCAGCAGAATCATGAATAACTGCGTTGCAGCTACAGATACTTTGCTCATTCACAAATGACAAATTATGTGTCATAACCTTTACGGCGTTATTTTTAAAAGTCTTTTTAGGATTAAAAGCTAAATCAAGAAAGCTTGCCACATGCCTAAAGCTACAATGTGCGTTGGTATTAGTTAACACAACATTCATCTTATAATCATTCAGTGTACAATCTGCGCCATCCAGCGCAAATTCTGCGCTGCGATTCCATGAAGCGTATCCATCCATTGCTTTGTAAATCATATCTGCAATCGAAGCTTGTCCACTAGCATTGGGATGTATTTTATCGCTTGCAAGAACTCCCACCCACCTCAAAGCACTGTCAGCACCACTTAAAAATTTAAACTTTCCCCAATAAGTTTCATAAAGATTCTTGATCTCATTGTATGCTTTTACGGATGCTCGAGTAGTAAAACCGATGATAGGTGTTGCAATCCATCCGATGTAAAGTGTTGCGTTTGGTAATTGTGACATTAAATTGAGAACATCGTTGATACCACTTTTCACAGTGGAAATGGCAATAGATTGATCGTTCCACCCACCGGCAACAACAACATATTTTACTTGCTGTTTCTGTTTATCCGTGAGTGTTGCAATCGCTTGCGATAGCAGTTCTGAAAAGTGAGTATTAGCACCAAAACCACTACCACCTTTGCTTTTATTCACATAAAAGCTTGCATCACTAAAATATTGTTCATGCAAAATATCGCACCATGGTTTAACCATTCCATCGGGGGTGTACCCTTCCCCGTATGAGTCGCCAATAGTAATGATTCCATAATCTGTTAACCATGTATCAATAATATCAGATAATTCACCATTTGTCTTTAAATTATCGAGATAATCGTCAATGGCGGCGATATAATCCAAATTATCAATATAATTCTGTACATCCGCTTGCCACTTATTCCACTGTTTATAGTAATCATCCCACTTTGTATTTAAATCTTTTGTAGTAGCAAGTACCCAGTCAAGATTTAAATTGTGAAAATCAGTATATGGAAAATTAGAAAATGACATTTAATCACCTCACTTATTTAAATTGGTCGGATGGGATAACAAGGCATTGTTTAGCATCACCATCTGTTACCGAAATCGGATCAAACGGTTTGCTAAAATAGTTTGGGTCAGGTATTTGACCGAATTTTTCTATGGTGAACCTAATTTCTGATGGCAATGAAAGATCGGCTATAAATAAACGGATTGTCGATGGCGATTTGCTATAACCAGATGGCAAATCAATTTTTATATCCCTTGTAGGGCTATTAGGGTCAATAGCTATATAAATAAACGGTCCATTAATATTAAATGCACTCATAATATTCTGCCTCCTTTTTCCCAACCAAATTCATCAATCACGCCAATAGAAATTGTTTCAAGCTCTTTTCCGCAGTGCATGAAAAATCCGTGTCCAATATCAAGTCCAATGTGCCTTCCCTTGCCGCCAAAAGTTGTATACAGTAAATCTCCGTCTTTTGTCTTGTCAGGAGTTGTTATATTTGTACAACTGTTGATATAGGCAGTAGAATACATAAATTTTCCAGTAACAAGGTTGATAAAGCCGCTGCAATCAATCACAGTCTTTCCTAAACAGAAAGCCTTGATCTGTGCTTTCTGTGACGCGCTATACTTTTTAAAATATTTCGGCTCTGCTTTCCATAATGCCTCAAAAACCTCTGGTGTACACTTCTGCCCCTTCGCTCCGTAAAGGTAAGCGTACTTGTCACGGTTTTTGTAAAGTTCTCTTGCTTTCGCAATATACGCAACGTTCTTATCTGGAATATCATAAATCATAGCTTAATTCTCCTTTTCTTTTACTATTGTTAACAATTCTGTAATAACTTTTGTGTTGTTATTCAAAGCATCAACCCACTTTGTGCTCTCTTGATCATGTTTCTCATACCAACTTTTTCTTTCCTCACGTTGGCGAATATCAAGCTCATTTACATACCACATTACAGCGCCCAAACATACGCACGGCACACCAACCATTTGTGCAATTTGAGCAATCGCGTTCATAATTTCCATTTCTACCTCCTATAATATTCAATGGCAACGGCTAATGATATGCTTATTATGCCAATAAATGCACCACAAATAATAGCTACTGCAATATCCATATCACCACACTCCTATTAAAAGTCTATCTGCGTAAAGCTTGCAAACAGCATCAAGAAAGTTATAAGCTTTAGTCAGATCAATTTCCGCTTGCATCATTTGTTGCGAAGTTGTAACTCCTATGTTTCCGTGAATCCTTCCTTCATGTATTCCGTTTGTGGTTGACTCATCAAGCCCATTTGTTACACTTCCGTGTGAGGTGTCAGCGCCAAAAGTTTGTGAATCGCTACCACTATCAGTCGTGTTATCAGTGTTAGCGACCTCAGGAGTTGCAGAATTAAAAGCCGCCACCTTATGAGTACTATCAGAAACTTTTTCAAAAGTCGTTGTTACGTTGCCCTTATTAAACGTTTCTTCTGTATCAACTTTTCCCTTCTGAAAAGTACCGTTTCCAGTGTCAGTCCAATTTTCCATTCTATCATAATTTTCGATAGGATTGTATTCAAGCTGTGTTACTTCCCACAAGTGATCAATAGACCACTGCAACGAACGAGCTACACTTGTAACATGCCTTCTTAAATAGTTGGGATCCTGGTAAACAGGTGTCAGATCTCCGTATGATAGCAAAAAGTGTTCAATAAGTTGCTCTTTTGAAACACCTTTAACATAGATATCATTAAAGATACTATTATCATAGTCATAGAGAGTCGCTATTGGAATAATTGTTCTCACGCTGGTCACCTCCTCTATTGTTAGGATACCGCAAACGAGCGCTAATGTCAAGGTTATAATGTGCGTTTACTTTTTCTAAACACTCGTTTAGTGTTTCAACCCATAACTCACACTTCGACATTACAGCGTTTTTGGTTTCTTCAACCTCATCAGTAATCATGCGTTCTTTCTTATCAGGCGCTGTGTAAATTCCAATCTCCATATCAAAAGCATGTTTGAGGTTTTCAACACTTTCTAATGCTGACTTGACTACATTGTAACATTTTTCGATGTCATTGTTAAAGTACTCATACAGAGGCTTTCCAGTTTCCTTATCATACAGCGCTTGATTGATTACAACCGCCAACTTTCCAGACATAATATCATCAAAAGCCGCCTTAAAAGTGTCAGCGGTACTTTTGTTTTTGGCTGTAAAAATAAAACCAAATTTTGCAAGAGCACTTGCAACATCATGATTAGATAAAGCTATTGCAACTCTCTGCGCGTATGAATTTATTAAATCTCCAATACCGCACCAATCAGGTGTTAATTTTACAATCTCACAATCTTCGCCAATAACTAAATCTCCATTAAAACTAGCGTCAAAAGCTGGATTAGCAACTATATAGTTAGTTGGTTGATACTGCACATCAAACCCATAAGGGTTTCCGTGTTGTGGAATGACACCAAAACGTGCTGTATTCATAACACAAAAGTTTCCTTTTAAAAATAACAGCGGATAGATATAGTTTTTTGCCCAGTTTGACGGCATACCATCAAAAATTATAAGACTTTCCGCACGTTGCAAAAAGTAGCGAAAGTATGTTGCATAATCCCACGTATTGTTAATATGGATCATGTTGGGATTTTGTCTTGATTCATACTCGTTAATAATCGGACTTGATACACCTTCGCCCACATAGTACCCACTATATACAAAAGGTTTCATTCTATAAACATACCTCCATTCAAAAAGTCATTGATTATCGCTTTTCCGTTTTCAGTTGCGCTGCAACGTACATCTGCACTTTCGCACTTTACAAAACCACTCAAACCGGAAAGCGAAACTGGATTGCAAAGAGGTCTACCAAAATCATTTACATCAACAGTCTTTTGAGTGAAAAATCTACATGTTAATGTACAAAAATTTTCTTGAGATACACACCCACTTGAACCACTCGAAGTCACATTACTTGAAATCAAACCGCCAACTAAAGAAAGTACACCACTCACCGCTCCTAAAGCATTACCAGTCACAGCGCTAGCGATTAAACCACCTGCACCTTCTACAATATTTCCGCCGCCATTACTAGAACGGCTAGAGAAGCCAACGTTTGCACCTGCACTACCAAAATAATATCCAAAAACACCTTTGCTATTAAAAACGCTAGCGCTGATGTTTCCGTTTACATCCATCTGCATGCCAATAGAAATAGTTCTGTCTGATTTAATAAAACTTCCATCGATTGGAATAGTACCGATATAAGGAATTGCAAGCGTATACTTAGAAAATGGTTCAACGTTTCTATAATTAAAATTTTCAACTTGTGGGTGATTAGGTGCTGTAACAGTAACAACATTTCCCCAAATTTTGCCGTTTGAAATAGCTGTACCGCTTCCGCAGCCGTCAATAGGGCCAAGAGATATTGAATCGCTACCTCCACCTATTGAAACAGGAACCCAACAAGCGGATATAATATAGTCTTGCGTATTAAAAACCTGCTTTGTGATTACATCGCCTATTTTTGTCCAGTCTGTGAGCGCATCGATAAAAGTTGATGAATACAAATAGTTGCACAATGCTGAGAACTGCGCTGGACTCAATGCATGAAAAGCGTTTCCGTTTTTTCCGGCTGTTGTAAGTATGATACTTCCAGCATTAGAAAAACCAAAACTACCAGAAACAGCTTGCTGTATAGTGGTACTTGATGAAGTTGGAAAAAGTGTGTCGGATAATTCTTTATCATAAAGGCTGCTAGACCTTGTTACATACAGAGTGTTACTCAAAATCTCATTTTTGTAACTTGCCAAATAATCACAAGTACAAGAAATTTCATAAGTTGATTCTACATATGTAACATCATTTATAAAATAATATCTACCAAACGTTGCACAGTATGCAACATTCCAATCAAACGGGGAAACTGACTGCAAAATAAATGTTGGTCTTTCGACACTAGTACCACTTTTAAGTACACATGTTGCGCTTTCCGTCAATGTGGGTATTTTTGTACTGTTTATTCGTTTGTCAGATTTTCCAAATTTAACTTCAAATGCCATATGTACCCCCTATTCAAGAAAAGGGGCATTGAAGCCCCTTTGTTAATCTAATAAAATCAAGATCGCGTTTTCCGTAAAGTCAACAGGTGTCTTAAACGTGTAATGATTCCAACCGTTTCTAAAACCAAACCTTGCATTTAGTGGTTCGACAGCAGACCATTGATCAACTGGAACAATTCCTAATGTGTCAATATCCATCATGACACCCAGAACGTTTTCGACTGTATTGTTCGTAAGTGTAAACTTACTTGTACCGTCTGCCTTGACACCTTCAGCACTTCCCTTAATCGTCATAGGATTTTCAGGATCTGTCCAGAACGTCACTTTTTCATAATCACCCAACTCTGCTTTTTCTGGATGGAAAAATTCAGATCCGTTTGCTTCAAAATAGTTTCCAAACTTCGAAATTAGATAAAATCTTAAATCAGCAGCATCCGTATGACGGTTTACAACTTTTCCTGTGAAATCTCCGTGAAAACGTGTACCGCGAACGGCAATGTTTTCTTTAAGTGTTTTCATCTCAGCGGAAAGCCAAACCATGAATGGCTTGAAGTCAGCTGGATTCATGATTGTTTTTGCAGTCATTGCCAAACCAGTTTCAGCGTTATATTTTGTTAACGCATGAAATACTTGTGATTTCTTACACATATTGCCGCTAGTAGGTGTTGCACTACCAGCATCCGCAAGGATAATAGCAAGGTTTGCAAGCTGAGCACGAGCGATATTTTCCAGATCAATCTCATAAATGTTTGAAAATTCAGTCATTAACATAGAGAAGTATGACGCAACTCCACTTTCAGAATCAAAAGCGGCATTTAACTGATTCTTCCAAATAGTGTACTTTCTTGCAAAAGTTTGCCCTCCACTTGCGATTGTAAGAAGTACATCATACTTTACCGGCTTTGTTCCTGCTTTCCAGTCTTGATTTGCTTCTGGTTTAGCAAGCTCCACATTTACGTTCCATTCATCATTGTTAATGTTGGAATCGTTAACGATAGGCGTAAATTTACGAATATAATTTCCATATCTTTCAGCATCCCAAACCATACCCGAAAGTTTTCTGGAGTATGGGCGAATTGAAAAAATTGTCTTAGCAAGAACTGTAGGAATAATCTGATAAAGATTATCGTCCTCTCGATCAAGACCCATTTTAAAAGTATTTTGCATTTGTCCAAAACTTAAATTCTGCCCAGTTTTTCTGCCTGTGTATTCCTCATACATGGTATTAAGAATAGCAGAAATTTGTGTATAAGTTAAACTTGCCATATTATACCCCCTTTAGAAAAATTTACTAATATCTGGTTTATCATTTGAACCACCGAAATTAGTTTTGCCATTTGCAAGCTGTTGCGCTTTTACAATAGCTGCTGCGAACTTGTCATAATCAAAAACATTTAGTTCCGGCTTTGGTTCCGGCTTTGGTTCTGGTGTTGGCTCTGGTGTTGGTTCTTGTGTTTCAAACGATGCAATTTCATCTTTACTGTATCCAGCGTTTACCAGCTTTAAAATTTCATCAATTTTCATATTTTACCTTCTTTCTTTATTTGTTGACAGCTGCAAACAGACTCGAACTGTTATTATATGAGTCAAAGTCATATGTGCTAACCGTTTACACTATACAGCAGTAATAGGCGGCTCGTCTGTTGTCCCCAACATGCACACACTTGCTAGTGTTTGGATAGTGCAACCGCCTATTTATTATATAACATTATATATAATGTTTGTCAATTACAACTTTATAAAATATCATACCATGATACACAATCAAATGATGCTAAAAAGTCGCACTGTGTTTCATAGTCTGAAAATGTTATATCACCACTAATAAACATTGGTTTTAAATACTTTTTACTACTTGTTTGCCACCTCTCTAATGATGACGGAGAAGCATCAAAAACATCATCACAATGTGCTTTCATAGGTTTAGTTATATAAAACTTAAAGTCTGACTTATGAAGCCACACAGAAAACAAAGGTGTTTTCATGTCGTGCGTATATTCCTTTAAGTTTTGATGACGTATTCTATCATCTTCCAAATCCATAAATTCATTATCAAGCTCCATTTTTGCTCTACCTTTTGGAAGATTCCTATAAAAAGCGTTTTGTCTCTTTTTCTCTGAAACAGGAGAGTTAAAAGGAAGTATGAGTGTAGTTTCACACCTATCTACTTGTGTGATTTCAGTTCTTTCTTTTACGGCTTTGTAACAGTCCGGGATAAGTCGATATCCGATTAAAATGTTTGACACAATAGCGTTAGAATTGCCGAAAAACCACGTTCTTATTTTTTCCGTTTCTGATTCGGGGCGGTTTCTGAAAAGCACTTCCATTATATTTTTGTATGCCTGGAATTCATTTTTTATAGGTCTGTCGCCTTTTTGCGGAATAAACTCATCAAAAATCACATCATAGAAACGAGTAAAGTCTATACCTGTTTTGTTTTGAAAAGTAGACAATGACACTCCGACTATAAAAGGTTTATCGTTTTGCAAGTCCTCGTCTGTCAGATATGCTTTGCCGTATCCTTTTTTGTCATTATATTTTAATCTGATATCTTTGCCAAACCAATCAGGCTTTACAAAATCGCCTATGGTGGAAAAACTATTTTCAAGTGCAACATTTGTTCTACGTACATATAAAATAGGGAAGTGTCCATCATTCCAGATATCACATATTAGGTGAGATTTTCCAATACCTCTGCCACCTATAATGTCAATGTATCTCTGCCCCACATCACAAATATATTTATAATTTAAATATCCATTTTCTTTATATAAACCCATAATATCGCCTCATTAACTTAAAAGAGGGAAGCCAAATTGACTTTCCCTCTTTGATGTGAACAACTTGTTCTTTCATCCCACCCTCCCCTACCATTATAAATTAAACAAGCTCAAAATTCATGTAAGTGCGTCCAGCTTTGCTCTGTGAGCGTGTCAGCTTAAACTGTAAATTGTAAGTTCCCATGAAATCATATGCTCTTTCTGCCGTATTGATCACAGTTGGACTTGATGTAGCGATTGTTACAACTTCGCCTGTCTCAATATCAGTATGATAAAAAACAGCCACTTCCTTATCATCTGTTGTGTATCGTACGTAATCAGTTACGTTTACAATGCTATCATCCGGCAGATTCTTCATTAACAAATGATTGTCATTTGCCATTTTAAACATTTCTTTCTTATCAAATTCTCTTGACTGTCTTTCAATTTTCATTTTCGTTATCCTCTTTTCTTTATTTAAGGTTATTAACCTTTACAAGTATATAATAACTTATTTACAAAAGTTTTGCAAATAAAACGTTATTTATTCCACTATTTCATCAACTATAGTGTAGTTCTTAATTTGATCATCTGACAAACCTATTTCATAATCACGGGCAATCATACAACTATAACCAGTATATTCTGTTATCGCTTCTTTGCCTTGATAGTCTTTAACTTTTACTTTTGTAATAGTATCGCTGTCATTATACCAAATTTGAAAACCGCCACTATTCTTAATTTTAAATCCATCTCTAAAGTTATCAAGGTTTTTTATCACTTCGACACCTCTTGATTTTTTGACTCCAGATATTGTACAACCAAAGTATGTTTTGTCTTTTGTTTCTTTGTATGCGTTAAAACAGTATTTCTTTGCACCAAGAGTCTTAAAATCTTTGTATTCTGGTTCATACCTATTTTCAGATTTTACATCACTTTCACAGTCAAAATATCCAATATAATATTTTTTGCCGTCAATGTCAACAAAAGAATTAGTTTCTTCGCACAGTTCATATATCCAATTATTTAATTCTGTCAATTTGTCAAAATTAAAGTTAGTTGCTTTGCAACTGTCTGTATCACAGTAAATATATGAACTTTCCGCACATGCTAGAATCCTACGCAAATGCTTTCTTGCGTGGGCGGTTGTATATACACCCCAAACATACGGTAAAACGCTTTTTTCGCTTTGCTCTGCAATGCTTTTTTCATCAGGTATCGAAAAGCCGCTTGCGTCGACTTTTTCTTTATATGCAATATCATTTTCATATCTTGAGTAAGAAAATTCTTGCCATTCATTATCAAGATACAGCATAATAGGGTGAATGGGATCTGTTGCCGCCATACCATAAATACCATTTAACTTATTTTTGGCTTTCATCAAGTCATACTCCGCTTCTTCCCTCTCTTTACTATTCGGGGCGGTATGCTTTACAGCGATTTTCAGTTTTGTTTTGTCTGTAAAATATTGCATAATTACACTTCTTACATCATCTGGTATATATCCATAATGTGCAGTATAGAGTGTATCTTCTATAATTTCAACGCTGTCAAAATCGTAACATTCTTCTATTATGGAAAAGTCTATATCTGTCACAGTTGTTTCAAGCTCTGACGCTTTCCACACTCTTCCATTGTCGGGATCAACCCCTTGCAAGTTGCGGCATTTGCTTATAGACAGATACGGATTGTATTGATCTTCTTTAAGTCTTACGTTTGTGAGCTTTATTTGTGCTATCCATGCAAGCTCTTTACTTTTTATATATTTCAAACATTTTGATGTTACAGGCATTTTTTCAAAAGCTGTCATTGGAAACTTCATCAAAAGAAGCATAGCCGGATACATACTCGAAGCGTCAAAGCTATAAACGTCATGATAGATTTTAGCACATTTTATCATGTTGGCGTGAGTATCACCACCACGAAAAGCCTCTTTTAAAAGTATGTATGTTTTGTCTGTTAAAGCTAGCTTTTTCTTTAGTAATCTGGTAGTAGTGCCTTTTCTTATAGCTCTTTTCATATCACGTCTCACATATGAGGTACTTGTTAGAGGTACAGTTGCAATTTTATCACCATCTTTTGTAAGCATGTATGTTATTGCTTCCCATAGCCCTAAAGTATCATTGATGATATACCCCCACTCCGTAGGATTGATATAGCTCTCATTGTGTCTTATAAGTGAATAGTCCAAATCGCCTTTTGCTTTTATATGTGTACAGCCCGCCATTTTTTTCGTGAAATTATCAAGTGACATGTTCGTTAGCTTATAACTGCACCTCAGTTCAATACCACGCTTCTTTAAGCGCCACACAAGCGGTTTACGTTTACCAGTTGCGAACACTTCGCTATAATCGTTTAGATAACCAATCATAAAAGAAAATTCAAACGGCAGATTATGAACATAAATTACAAAATAGCGTGACTCATTAGTCTTATAATAGGATTGAATTTTATCAAGTAAATCAATAAAATCTTTCCAGTATCTACCATATACTTCTTCGCCGTCAATGCAAGCCGACCACACATACATAAAAGCATCAATAGGTTTAGTAACTTCTTCGCCCTGGTCATCTTTTTCAATGCGTGTCCTTGATGTTGTTTCAATGTCAAAAGTTCCAAATTGATCAATATAGTAAGGGCTATCTTTCTTTTTGCCTAAAGGTTTATGTAAAGAAAAGCTGTGTGACGGAACAAAGTCCGCCACTGACTTTACTTCTATATTATCATATTCATTTGACCTATTTAAACATTGAACTATCATAATTTATAACTCCTGTTTTATAGATTTCGGTTTTGGCTTCGCTCGATTGCTCTTATATAGTTTGTTTGCCGCTTTAAACTCCCGTGCTTTATCTTTCCATGATAGAGAACTATTTTGTATAATCGCGACTCTAAACTCTGCTTGATCTTTTAAATTTGGGTATAATTCTTCAGATGCTTTAAAAAGTTCTTGCAAGCCCTCTCTATTATTCGTATTTATTGCTTCTGTTAACAGTGTAACGATTTGATCGCTTGAAAGCTGTGCATATTTTTTATCTGATAAATAATGCAAGGTATTAAAAAGCTTGTCGCGGATATTTTTAGAAAGATTGGAAATGTCAACACCGTAACGCTCTTTAAATGTTGCTACTCTTTTGTTTTCTACTTCAATACTGCCTCTTGCGGTTGATGCTTTTGCTTCGAGATAATGCAAAAGCTTGTTTTCAAGTGCTCTCAACTCCCTGATTGAGAAATCTTTATAAACTGCCTTGCCTGTTGACACATAGGAAGCGTTATAAGAAACGTGCTTGTTAAAGTAATCAACAGCATCCTGATATCTGAAAAGGGCTGTTTTATCTTCTGATATTCTGCCTTTACTAATTGCTGTCGTTAAAGTCTTTGCGCGCTTATTTGCAACGTTGGCAAGTTTGCCGACACGAGCAATATAGTCGGACTTACTGGAATTGGGATCGATAGAATCATAGTGCCAACGGGTGAAATATTTTGCCTGAATTTCTGTCTGTTTCATAACTTAATACCTCTTTTCTTTAATTCTTCTTTTACAATTTCATATTTATAGTTCTGTGGTGTAATTTCTCTGAAAATTTTACCAATTTCCTTTTCAGTGTAGCCATGCTGTTTCAATACTAAAACAATGTATTGAACTGCCTCCCTTCCCTCTTTATAACTACAATTAGAACCATTGTGCGGGTCATCACTCCATTTTGCAGTCTTAACATCTTCAACAGCTTGCACTAAAAGCGCATGTTGTAGCATTTCATAAGGTGTTAGCTTACTATTTATAATGCCGTCTTTAGGTCTTTTCATTTCTTTATATCTCCTTGATTTTTTCTTTTATTGTAT
>OLZI01001339.1_pt1 | contig 13667 bp, 19 predicted proteins | sample 1674061 | NCBI WGS metagenome assembly OLZI01 (sample SAMEA103958139, study PRJEB25191) | human gut metagenome | biome: human-associated habitat [ENVO:00009003]; feature: intestine environment [ENVO:2100002]; material: feces | place: Germany | collected 2013/2015 | reverse complement strand
CGAAGCGAAGAAGTTAGCCTATATTGCAGATTATGAGATTGATGATAACGGAGAGGTTGTTCCCTCTTTAAGACAGTTGGATTGCAATGGGGGTATGTCAGAAATGCCTTTATATGTTAATTTTAAAAAGGTTATAATTGAATTAGTGTAATCAGATATGAGTGAATTAACAAAAATAATCTTCACCATTAATATAGTGGTACTATTCATTCAGTTAGGGTTATCCATTGTATATAATTGGGATGAAAAAACTGAAAAAAATAAGAGGATTGAAAAAATTACAGTAATAGGAGGTGCTATCACAATGGCTGTAATTGGGATTTCCGCTGTAATTTTTCTTCTAAGATGGATATGGAAACAATAGGTTTATAAATTCAAAACGGAACAGATATGAGTAAAAATAAGAAACCATGTCCTCAATTTCCATATTGGGGCGCAAGTTATCCCGATGCGTGCTGCGTTGATGGTATATTACAAGATTTAGACTACTGTGATGAGAATGGTAATCTTTATGATAAGGGAGAGGATGTTCCCTGCCCATTTTGCCGGACAGAAGAATTTATAGAGTATGACCCGTTTAGTTGGGTTGACCATTTTTGTGAGGATATGGAGGAGAACGGTGATACTATCACTGATTCAATGGAGCAGCTTGCCAAACAAAAGGCAAGGCAAGCCTATATTGATTGGATTGACAAAATGAAGGAAAGATATTCGTAAAAGATATGAAACAGAAGTTAGAAGAAGCAAAACAATATGCAGAATCAGTAATTGATTCATTCGGAACAAACGGAGTTCCTAATGGCGTTTCCGATATTAAGGACATGATTGCTCTTAGTTTTGAAAATGGCACATCATGGCTTTCAAGTCAGATTAAATCTATCATCCTGGATGATACGTTGACAGATGGGGAAGTCATAGATAACATTAGTGAGCTATTGAAGGTATAAAGGGGAAACGTAATCTTTTTAGTAATAAAATATGAAAAAAGTAACGATAATATGTGATGCATGCGGAAGAGAGATACAGCCATCGTATTTCCGCAGCGCAAGATTGGATTTCAAGGTGGATAAATGGGATGGTGGCTCTGTTGGTGGAAGGGAAGATATATTCATCCAAGAAGCCGACTTATGCTCGGAATGCGCCCATAAGTTACAGAAATTTATAGAGAACGAATTGAACATTCAACCACATCACCCTAATTAGGAAGTAATGGATGAGGTGTTAATTAATACATATATGTTATGGGAAAAGATAGACGATTGGTAGTAAGAATAGATGATCGGACATCAATGTTACTTAATGAACTTACTGGGATAACCGGTATTAAAACGTCAGTAATCGTACGTGGAATGGTTATGCGTTGTATTGAAGAGTTGATTGATAAATCAGGCAATTGGAAGATAAATAATGAGAAAAATCAAAATCGGGAAGGCTGACAATGGAGTTATGACTCTATTGGCGCGTAATTATTCCAAATTAAAAAACTTATGTGGCTATCGGGACTATGGGTGCTTTTGCTCTAAAAGTTACGAAGACATATTCCAAGATACAGTTATTTATGTCTCTCAGGACAAGAGAGCTGTAGGTATGCCAGAGGATGAATTGGTTAATTATTTTTGCTTCCGATTTAAAATGATACTATTTCAAACGATAAACGATAACAAAGAATTAAAAGAGATTGCTTATGCCGACTATAGAAAAAACGAAGAAAGTTGCTCAGAAAGCGAGTAATATGTATGATGTTGAGCGCAGAAAGATATACAATACGAGCCGCTGGAAGAGACTCAGGAAAAGAAAGTTTTCCATCAATCCTTTATGCGAGATGTGCTTAAAGGAGGGGAAGACAACCCTGGCGGAAGATATACATCACATACAGTCATTCATGCAGACAGAGGATAGATGGGAACGTATGGCTCTTGCGTATGATATTGGTAATCTGATGAGTTTGTGTAAAAAGCATCATCAGATGATTCATAACCAAAAACATTCAGGGGTTTAAGATGTCCGATTTCATTAGTGGTGCGCCTCAACCGGGGGAAGATGCTTTAATCGTTCTTTCCTCGGTTTTCTTATTCCGCCATATCTTGCCTTGCGGAGCATCTTCGTCAGCAAAGTAAATTGTCTTCAATGAGGCTGCGTTGATAAAAGGTGATGGGGGTTAATCGGTGGATAGGCACGGAAGGGATAGGGGGATCTTTTTTTATTTGCATCGCTGCTGCCAACCTCGCCCCACCCTTCTTCACACGCACGGAGCTTTTTCAAATTTTGAATTTGTTAAATTATTAACAAATAAAAGCGTGTATGACAATATTGCGGTTTTATAAAAAAGATATATGGTAAAGTTTGCTATGCCCAATGGTTTATCCGATGAGGCTCAAAAATTTATGAAAGATGTAGTTAAGGAACTAAATGCGAGAAAGGCAATTCAAAACATAGACCTTGGCGCATTACGAATGTTGGCTACCAGTTATGAGATGTATCTTCGCGCAACGCAACAATTGTTGGAAGAAGGTCCTGTAATCATGATTAAGTATGAAAAGGCAGCTCACCCGGCTCAGAATATTGCGACAAAGAATTATGCGCAAGTCATGAAGATTATGACTGAATATGGATTAACCATCAAGAGTAGGGGAAACATAAAAGCAATGAAATCGGATAATGAAGAAAAATCCCCATTGGAAGAGTTTATTAGAAGAGGTGCAAGATCTAAGAAATGAAGGAATATTACCAGTATGCAGCAGATGTTCGTGACGGAAAGGTATTGGTTGGTGAATATGTCAAATTGGCTGTGGAAAGGTTCTACTGTCTCTTTGAGAGGGAAGATGTTGAATTTAGAGAAGAGATGGTAGATTATGCCATTGATTTTATTGCGTTGCTAAAACATTATACAGGTAGACATGCCGGGAAGTCATTTATTTTACTTCCGTGGCAAAAATTTGCGGTTGCTAACATATACGGTTTTTACAAAAAAGACGAAAACGGGGAATGGAACCGTCTTACATCGTTTGTTTATATAGAGATGGCGCGAAAGAATGGAAAATCTGCATTTGCAGCTGCTCTTTGTTTATATCATTTAATAGCGGATGGAGAGGCCAACGCAGAGGTATATTTGGCAGCGAATTCCAAGGATCAGGCAAAAGTAAGTTTTAAGATGTGTCGAAACTTTGTATCAGGGCTTGATCCTAAACACAAGTATTTAGAATCATTTAGAGATCAGATAAATTTTGATAAGACATTATCGTTCATGAAGGTTCTTGCAGCGGATTCGTCAAAATTGGACGGGCCTAACCCTTCAATGTTTCTTCTTGACGAATACCATGCAGCGAAGAATTCAGGACTAAAGGATGTTCTTCAATCCGGGCAAGGTATGCGCGATGATCCGATGGGTATCATTATAACTACTGCCGGTTTTGACAAGTTAGGGCCTTGTTACCAATATCGGGAAATGTGTACAGAAATTCTTAAGGGGTTGAAAACGGATGATACAATATTTGCCTTGATTTATTCGTTGGATGAAGGTGACGATTGGAAGGATGAATCTGTATGGGGGAAGAGCAATCCTAATTTGGGCGTCACTGTAAAAACTAAGTATTTACGCGAGCAGGTTCAGAAGGCAATCAACTCTCCGTCAGAAGAGGTTGGTATAAAAACGAAGAATATCAATATGTGGTGTGATGCAGAAACTGTATGGATACCGGAGCATTATATATTAAGTTCTTCTTCTGATGTGAATTTTGAAGACTTTAGAGATATGGATTGCTACGCAGGCATTGACCTTTCCAGTACGAGCGATTTGACCTGTGCAGCATTCATGTTCCCGACCGAGAATAGATATTACTTCAAGGTTAAGTACTACTTGCCCGAAATGGCTTTGCGCGAAAAAAGATTTAAAGAGCTTTACGGGGAATGGAGAAGGAAGGGTTTAATTACAATTACACCGGGAAATGTAACGGACTATGATTATATTTTAAACGATATACTAGATATAAGAGATAAGGTATATATTCAGAAGATAGCTTATGATGCATGGAATGCTACACAATTTGTGATTAACGCCCAAGAGAAAGGATTGCCTATGCAGGAGTTTAGCCAGGCATTAGGCAATTTCAATCGTCCGACAAAAGAGATGGAACGATTGATGTTATCAGGAAGGGCGGTTATCGATAATAATGTAATAAATCGCCATTGTTTTAGAAATGTCGTGATGGCGCGTGACAGGAATGGGAATACTAAACCAAGTAAGCAATTTGAAGAAAAAAAGATAGATGGTGTGATTGGAATGCTTGAAGCTCTAGGCGTTTATCTGATGTCTCCGAGATATGGAGAGTTTTATTAGTTGTCATACATTTATAAGGTTTGTAATGAGATTTGATTTGGTTTTCATGATATGTAAAGGAGATGGTTCGCGAGAATAGTCTTCTTTTTTTTGTTTTGTCATACAAAGTTTTGGTTAGTGATATAATCAAAATTGAAAAATTATGAAAACAAATCAGGTTATGATTCGTCCGATGGGTGAGTTTAAAGTAACCCAACGGACAAAAGATGGATTTTTTAATGCAACTGATTTACTAAAGCAGTGGAATAATGCTGGCCTTGGAAATCAGAAAGAGATGAAACATTATTTTGAAAATAAATCAACAGGCGAATTTATAAAAGCTTTAATATCAGAAGAGGATTTACATGGGAAGAATTCTGCCTATGTAAAATCGAAAGCTTCAAGGGGTGAAAATGCCGGAACATGGATGCACCCATTGCTCTTTATAGACTTTGCCATGTGGCTTAATCCATCTTTCAAAGTTAAGGTACTGAAATTTGTATATGACGAAATGATAAAATTTCGCAATCTTGCCGGTGATGCATATCCTAGAATGTGTGCAGCGGTTTACACTATTCTTCCAAAGGGCTTATTCAAACAGAAGGTTAGGGATTTGGCAAAATCACTTAATATTATTGTTTATGGTAAACATGAATCAGAAATGCGTAATAAAGTTGGTGATGAGGCTAAGATACGTGAGTTATACGAGTTAGAGCAGCAGATAGCCCAATGGATTGAGCTTGGTTTTATCAAAAACTATCAGGAATTGAAACAGGCATTAACGAAAGTGTATTACCAGAGACACCCCGATATTCTACCCATGTAGATAACTTCTTGGGAAATGGCACTTAAAAATAATCCATAAATATAAATCTGAAATTCGCGGATTCGGTTCGTGAGAATAGAATCCTTTGTATGACAAAAAAAAGGTTATCTGATAAAAGTGGATAAATGAAAGTATTTGGTTTAGAAATAAGAAGAGCGTCAAAAGTAGAGACTTCTCGTGTAACTGCATGGAGTTATACAGGAGGAAGAACGATATTGCAAAGCAGAAGCAAGCCTATGCTCCTCTCTACCGTATATCGTTGTGTTGATTTGATTTCGGACAGTGTCGCAGTGCTGCCTTTGAAAACGTATGAATTAGATGGTGATGGTTTTAAGAAGGAGGCAAAATCCCATCCGGTATATTATTTGCTTGATATGGAGCCAAATGAAGACATGACTCGCTATGTTTTCTTCAAGACAATTATGGCCTCTGTTTTGCTGACCGGGAATGGATATGCTTATATCGAGCGTGATAATAACCTGAATGTACTTCAATTGATTTACTTGCCTTCATCACAGGTAAGCATTGTATGGATACAGGACAAGAGAGGGATAATGCGTAAGCGTTACCAGGTTGTTGGGTTTAAAGAGCTGGTCGAGCCAAGGGATATGATTCACGTGTTGAATTTTTCCTATGATGGTATCATAGGCGTCTCAACCTTGGAACATGCGCGTCAGACGCTTGATATATCTACTAGTGCGGAGGAACATGCTGCGGGTTTTTTCAAGTCGGGCGGTAGTGTAGCCGGTATATTGACTGTGGAGTCGGGAAGAGTAGATAAAAAGCAGAAGGATCAGATTTACCAAACATGGGAAGAACGTACTAATCCGGTGACAGGGCATCCTAATGGAATAGCTGTGTTAGAGGGTAATATGAAGTATCAGCCTATATCTATTAGTCCTAGGGATAGTCAGTTTATAGAAAGCAGACAATTCCAGGTGATTGACATGTGCCGGTTTTTCTCTGTTTCCCCTGTTAAGGCATTTGATTTGTCGAAATCAAGTTATTCAACAGTTGAGGCTACTCAACTTCAGTATCTAACGGATACCGTGTTGGCTGTTATCACCAAGATAGAATTGGAAATTAATCGAAAAGTATTTCTTCCGTCAGAAAGAGGACGTATTATTGCAGAGTTCGATACATCCGCCATTTTGCGTGCAGATATGACGTCAGAAGCAACTTATAATCGGGAAATGTGCAATGCCGGCGCAATAACACCCAATGAAATTAGGCGAAAACATGGGTTGTCAAAATTACCGGATGGGGATAATGCGTTTATTCAGGTGAATATGCAGACATTAAGCAATGCTGTTAAAGGGAATGGCATACAAGAGCCGGAACAGAATGCAAACCTTGGTAAAGTTGTAGAAAAAAATGTCGGAAAAGAATGATCTTTCTTGTTTTGTCATACAATTCTTTGGTTAGTTGGTAAAAGTTACAGGAATGGACGAAAAAAAAGAAATAAGAAATACGGCTTATCAGGTTCAAGTAACCGGAGAAAGCGAGGAAAAGCGCACGGTTGAAGGGTATGCTGTTCTTTTTAACACTCCATCGGACGGGTTATATTTCGAGGAGGTTATAGAGCGAGGTGCTTTGGATGGGGTTTTGGAGAAAAGCGATGTTTTTGCGTTGCTGAATCACTCCCAAAATCGTGGTATTTTGGCTAGAAGCAATGGCGGAAACGGTTCCCTAGTTTTAAAGGTGGATGAAAAGGGATTAAAGTATCGTTTTGAGGCTCCTAAGACAGCACTGGGTGAAGAACTGTTGGAGAATATAAGGAGGGGGGAGATATCAGCCAGTTCATTTTGCTTCGATGTGGAAAAAGACACATGGGAGAAAAAAAGTGATAATACATGGAAGCGTACGGTCCATAAGATTGGAAATCTGTACGATGTTTCTCCTGTATACAATGCCGCATATAGTAAGACTTCAGTTTATATGAGGGGGAAAGAGTTAGCAGAAGAAGAACTGCTTAAAAAAGCAACCATACCCGATGAGTATTACCGTAACATAGAAAAAACATTTAATATTTAATTTTTATGGCAAAAGAAAAAAGTATCACCGAATTAAAGGACGAAAAAAAGCAATTGCAATCTCGTTCAAAGGAAATCATTGCGAAGGCAAAGGGTGAGCAGAGACAGTTTACAGCTGAGGAGAATGAAGAACTGGGCGCAAATCAGGTTCGCATGGCTGAAATTAACATTGAAATTGATGAAAAGGAGCTTGAAAATCGTAGTAGCCATGTGTTTGGACCCCGGCAATCTATTGAACAGTTCTCACTTCGTCGCGCGATTTTGGCACAAATGAACAAAACCGAACAGAGAGATAGTGAGGCGGCTGTCATTGAAGAAGCGACTAAACTTCACCGTTCTGTAGCAGCTACTACAGAAGACAGCGGTGAGTTAATCATCCCTTTAAGTTACGCAAAACGCGCAGCGTATACGGCGGCTACGGAGAAAGCAACCGGTGTTGTTATCGATGAAGAACAGCAGGAGTTGCTTCTTCCGTTGGAATCTAACCTTGTGCTTTCGCAGGCAGGTGTACGTATGATGACGGGGTTAGTGGGAAATATATATTGGCCGGAACATTCTGCTACTAATGTATTTTGGGAAGGCGAGGATGCGGAGGCAAAAGATGGTGCCGGGGCGTTTAAGAAAGGCAATCTGTTTACTCCTAAGAGATTGACCGCATACGTTGACCTGTCAAAACAGCTGCTTATCCAGGAAAATAGAGACGTGGAAGGATTGATTCGTCAATTAATGGCAATTGCTATTGCTCAAAAAATCGAGAAAACAGCATTTGCGAAAGACGTTCATGCCGATAATGTTCCTGATGGTATATTCCAGGAAGCTAATGTTAGCGAAACGATAAAAGGTGATATGTCATGGGGGCAGATTGTTGCTATGGAAACGGCAGCGGATGTAAACAATGCATTGTTTGGAAATTTAGCGTATGTTATGAATCCAAGTTTGATTGGAAAAGCCAAAACTAAAGTTAAGGATTCATCAGGTGCAGGAGGCTTCATTTTTGGCAATGACGGTCAAGGGATGCTGAATGGGTATCGTGCATTAAGAACGAATAATATACCTAAAGAATTGGGAGAGGGCAGTGATGAATTTGGCATCGTGTTCGGTAATTGGGCTGATTATTTCTTGGGACAATGGGGTGCTATTGATATGACGGTGGACCCATATACTCAGGCAACTAAAGGATTGGTAAGATTAGTGATTAATTCTTATTGGAATATGGGAATGATTCGTAAGGAGTCATTTACAATTGCATCATTGAAATGATATGGGTAAGTATGTGACTCTGGAGATGGCTAAGATGCACTTGAATATTGAGGATTCGTATACGGATGAGGATTCGTATATCGAGTCCTTGATAGAAGTTTCCGAAGCAAAAATCGCCAAGGAGTTGTGCATCACAGTAGAAGAACTTGCTGACTTGGATGATACCGGAGACATTCCGGCTCCATTGAAGCAGGCTATCTTGTTATCTGTCGGGGGATACTATGCTTATAGAGAGGACATAATTACTGTAAAGAGTAATCCATTGGAACAGGGAACTAAGCATATATTGGAACTTTATCGGGATTATAGTTTATGAGAGCCGGGCTATTGCGAGAGATATTAGTATTCAAAGAACTGAGAGAGCATCAGTCTGAAACGGGTTTTGTAGTGAAGGAATACGAAGAAGTGTTCCGCTGCAAAGGATATAGGAGAAAGATGTCATTGGTTGTAGATAAGGATGGTATCAGTGCAATGGAGCAATTTATCGGCAGGACTATCGTATTCCAGGTTAGGGCATATCCCATTATTAAGGATTCACAAAGGGTTGTATATATGAATAATATATATGAGATTAAAATGATAGATCCTCAAAGGGATAATACCTTGATTTTAACTCTTGGGAGGGTAGATACGTAACTATGGAGTTAAGAGTAATAGACCGGGAAAATATTAATTATCTTGTCCGAAATTTAGAAGATTTTGAAAAAGATAAGGCAATTCGTAGCGGGTTAAGATCTGCCGCATCTGTTTTTATGCGCAAAGGGAAAACCAACCTTCGGGCAAGGATGCGTAAGACAGGCAAGGTTACGGGCAATTTGGAAAGTTCCTTCACAACGCGTGTAAAAAGACGTAAGTTAGGTGCGTTATCGGGATTCACACAATCGGGTGCTCATGCGCATCTTGTAGACATGGGAACGCGAAAACGTCCTCATCCGCTTACCGGCACTTCCGGCATTATGCCTGGCAATAACTTTTGGTCAGATGCGCGTAAATCAGAAGAGATAAAAGCGACACAATATCTGTACGAAGGCTTGAAAAAAGCAATCCAACGGATTAACGAGAGGAGATAGTTATGAATATGTTTGGAATAACCACGGAAATACGTGGAATACTGTTGGCTTCAGCTTCAATTAAGGATGTTATCGGTCAAAAAATATATCCGATAGTGGCTCCTGATGGGACAGATGGCGATTTTATAGTATACCAGCGTGACGGGTATCGGCAAGAATATAGTAAGATGGGGGTCGCTCGACAGATACCTATAGTTTATGTAAGCGTGATTAGTGATAATTATGATAGGAGCAATAAAATTGCCTCATTGATATATTCAGAGCTTGAAGGCAGTTTTAAAAATCCCACAATGACGATTCATCTAGAAGATTCGACCGAGGATTATGTCGATAACAAGTATGTTCAAGTCCTTCAGTTTTCTATTAGTTCATTGTGAGCAAAGAGGATGCTAATTTCAGCATCCTTTTTCTGTTTTGTCATACAAAATTTTGGTTAGTGATATAACTCAAATTTAAATATTATGGCAGAAAAAAAGTATGATTCAAGCAAGGACATGGTTGTCGGTGATAAGTTGATGTTGTTTGTAGAAGTCACCAAGGAATCGCAGAAAGAGGTGGTTCCGATTGCCTTCGGCACATCGTGTGGCATTGATATTAGTGCAGATACAATTGATACCAGTAACAAGATGTCGGGTAACTGGAAGGAATACCTGACAGGGCAGTTAGGTTATACTGTATCCAGTGAAAGTATGTTGTCTTTAAAAACGGGGCACTTGTCATTCGTGACGTTAAAGGAATTAATGAAGAAGCGCACGCCGATTCCATTTGTAATCGCTAAAACAGAGGAATCTGAAGGCGATTTTCCTAAAGGGGAAGAGTATGTCAAAGGTAATGCGATTATTACTGCATTGTCAATGAAGGCTGACAATGGGGCGATCTGTACAAGCTCTGTAACGCTTCAAGGTACAGGGCCGTTAGAAGACGGTGCCGGTGCATAATTTTAAGTAACAAAGAAGGCGGTTTTACAGACCGCTTTTTTTAAATAAGATATATGGAATTGATTATAATATTGGCTATTAGCTGGATTATACTTCTTCCTTTTTTTATAAAGTGGGCTTTAAAAAGGGAGAAACAGCCGGTTCCGTCTAAAAAAACGATGAAGAATGCTGTTTTTCAGAAATACACTGTAAGAATGGTAATCAGATGGGAACAGCTGATGAAGAAACCTTTCTCCCAGATGGACTATTCGTCAAAGGAAGATATAGATGCATTGCTCTACGTGATGAATGTAGATAGTACTCCTTATACGTTTGAGGTATTTAGGACAGCATTGGAAAATGATGGAATTTTCAAGGATATGATGTTGAGGCTTGAGAAGGCAATGGGTATAATGGCTCAATTTCAAAAGGATAAAGTAGCTGATGATGTACCATCGGATGCGACCTTGTCGTGTAGTATTGGTGAGATAGTATCTATGTTGGTAATGGGTGGGTTAGACGCTCATTATGCGACTGAGGAAATGTCATTATGTGATCTGCCATTGTATATAGAGGCTTATGAAAAAAAACGTAAGGAAGAGATGGAAAGTGCCAGGCTATGGACTTACATATCAATACTTCCTCATATAGATGGAAAGAAGATTTCTTCTCCCCGGGAATTATACCCATTTCCTTGGGAGATGGAAGAGTTAAAGCGTAAGGCCAAGAAAGAAATAGAGGAAAATGAAGAGCAATTGCGAAAATTCCTCAATGGTGAATTATTTGACATGAATAAAATAAATTGGAAGAGTAAATCTGATTAATATGGCAGGCAAACTATCGTTTTCAATAGCAATTAATTTTCTGACAGAAAATTTTAAAAAAGGTACAAATCAGATAAAAGCCGGATTCCAAGCAATGCAGGCTCAAATCTTAACTTTTGCTGCCGCTCTAGGCGCAGGAGGGATAGGATTGTCTAATCTTGTAACAAAATTTATAGAAGTCGCTAAATCAACTAATAGAGTGACTACGGCGTTGAAAAACGTATCGGGGTCAATGGCTGTGTTTGCAGACAATCAGCGTTATTTATTGGATTTGGCAAAAAAATACGGATTGGAGATAAACGCACTTACCGGAAACTATGCGAAGTTTACTGCGGCTGCAAGTATCTCAGGAATGTCTATGCAGGAGCAGAGGAAGATATTCGAGTCACTATCGAGAGCTGCAACAGCCTTTGGTATGAGTGCTGACGACAGTAATGGCGTTTTTTTAGCCTTGTCTCAGATGATGAGTAAAGGGAAGATTAGCTCAGAGGAATTGCGTTTGCAAATGGGAGAGAGATTGCCCATTGCTTTACAGGCTATGGCAAAAGCAGCCGGTACAAGTGTAGCAGGCCTCGATAGGCTGATGAAAGAAGGGAAACTGTTAAGCGCAGAGGTATTACCGAAGTTTGCAGATGCGTTAAACGAGATGATTCCCAATGTGGATACAGATAATTTGGAAACCTCATTAAACCGGTTGCAAAATGTATTCACAAAGTTGGTTAATGAGACAGATATTCAAGGGAAATACAAAGGTCTAATAGATTGGCTTACCGGGTATGTAAAGAAAGCGACAGATAATATTCAGAGTGTTATTACCTATGTGGTTGCAGCTATTGCTGTTTTGGTGACAAGTCGGCTTGTTAATAAATTGATTGTATCTTTTCAAAAGACGGAATTAGCCGCAAAAGCAGCTGCGAGGCGAGCTGCAAAAGCAGCTGGTCAGTCATTCGATGAAGTGGCTTGGAGGTCTCAAAAAGCATCCTCTACGATGAAAGCCATGTTTTCCAATGCGGCAAAATCTGTCAAAGCTGCTTTAATATCTATGGTTCCTACGGCTATTATAGCCGTGATAGGAGCTGTTGTGGCTAAATTGGTAGTAATGGCTCAAGAGGCTAAAAGGATTAAGAATTTGTTCTCAGAGTATAAGGCGGAACTTAACAAGAGCACCAATACATCAGATATAATCAACCTGCAAACTCAATATAAGATAGCTACAGATTTAAAAAGAAATCTTGATGAGAGAAGATCTGCTTTGTCTCAGATAAATAGGCAGCTGAACACGAATTACTCTATTGATGAAAAGAATCTTACCATTCAGGGAGATTTGAACAAGAAGTTTGCTGAAAGGGTGGAGCTTTTGAAAGCAGCGGCGGAAGTAGATTATCTGACTCAGAAAAAACTAGAAGTAGAGGATAATATAGAGAGTATTCAGAGAAAGAAAGGGGCAAGAAAAGAAGAAGTTGCGTCAGGAAATGCGAATGCGTTTTCTGTATTATGGCAAGGAGTAACAAAGATTGCAAGTGATAAGTTTAAGATAGGGACAGGATCAGATATACAAACTTATGACACAGAACTTGTAGAGCAGAATAGAATATTAAAAGATATTAACGCAAGGCTTGAACAGGCTACTGTTAAGGCTAATTCATCGTCTGTCGGTTTGTCTACTGCGGGGACAGGAAATATTGTTGGTCCCGGTAGCAATGATAAAAAAACACCGTTGCAAAAATTGGAAGAAAAGTCAGCCAAGGAATTATCGGAGTTGGAAGCAAAATTTAAGATTGGCTCTCTTTCTCAGACTGAATACAACAAGGCGTTGGCAGAGTTGAATATAAAGTTATATGCTGAGGCTAGTGGGTCAAATGACCGGAAGGTATTAGAAAGTGAATTTTACAAGGTAAGACAAGAGGCGGCACGTCAGGCGGTAGATCAGATGGGACAATTCAAAGCTGCGATAGAGTTGGAAAAAATTCAAAAAGAATATTCCGCGTCCTTGGAAAAATTAAAGGCTCAAAAAGAGAATGGTATACTGACAGAGGAGCAATATAAATCCGAATTGCAAAGGCTTGCTGTAGAAACCGCTCGTACTGCCGGAGCGATTAAAGATATAGGGATAGAAGGGAAGGCATTCGTCGCAGCAATGCAGGCAACTGCTCAAACTATGAGTACCCCTGTTAAGGTAAAAGAGAGGGATACGACTTTTGATTACAAAAAAAACGCAGTAGATATTGCTTCGGAAAAGCTGGATTTGGCAAAAGAATACGCGAAAGATTTGCAGGAAGAGTTTCAAAAAGCGGGAAAAACATTAGATGATGAGTTGGCTAAGTCTATGGCCGGTGTTCCTGATTTGGAGCAGGCATTAAAAATAGCTCAGGTGAGGCAGGATATTAAAGACTTAAGTAAGGAGTTAAGAGAGGGTATCTAT
>OLZI01001337.1_pt1 | contig 13677 bp, 16 predicted proteins | sample 1674061 | NCBI WGS metagenome assembly OLZI01 (sample SAMEA103958139, study PRJEB25191) | human gut metagenome | biome: human-associated habitat [ENVO:00009003]; feature: intestine environment [ENVO:2100002]; material: feces | place: Germany | collected 2013/2015 | reverse complement strand
AAGAGAGCCCGCCAGGGCTCTCTTTTTTGGTGCGGCAGGACTCGAACCTATTCAATCAGCAGTCCTGTGGACTGCTGATAAACGCCGGCCGGACGGCGTTTACACCATAGTGTACTCGAGTCCTGTTGCCCCCGTCAGGGCTCTCTTTTTTGGTGCGGCAGGACTCGAACCCATTGTAGGGAAGGACTGCAAGGCCACAGGTCGTCCAAGATATGAGCGCGAAAAACCTTTGAAGGTGTTTCTGCTTGCATTTATGGAGCAAGGTTATCCGTCTTTGGTATAAAAAAGGCCGCTTACTGCGTGCAAGCTTTCACCGGCTTTGCAGTGCTGTTTTGGCCTTTTCAAACAACGGTTACCCGCCGTGCTCCTGGAGATAGTCTGCGATGGCGTCCACAAAGACCTCTCCGAACCGCTTGACCTTGACGCTGCCTACGCCGTTGACCTTGGCGAAGGCCTCCAGAGTCGTCGGGGCCTTGCGGGCCATGTCCTCCAGGGTTGCATTGGAGAAAATGATGTAGGCGGGGACGCTTTCCTGCATGGCAATTTTCCAGCGCAGCCGCTTGAGCATGGCCAGCAGATTGGGGTCCTGTCCCCCGCCGATGGGACTGCTGACCGGGGCGCTTGCCTCTGCCTTGGGCAGGCGCATGGAGACGGTCTTGCCCTCGAAGAGCACCCCCTGGGCCTTCTGCGTCAGGCTGACGCCGCCGTGGACCGGGTCTGTTTCCAGATACCCCTGGGATTCCAGATTTTCCGCCATGGCCCGGAGGTCGTCCTTTCCAAGCTTGCGCAGCATTCCATAGGAGCCCAGCTTGTCCAGTCCCAGCTGCAGCAGCCGCTTGTCCCGGCTGCCCAGCAGGGTGCGGACCACGCTGGTGAGCCCCAGAGAGTAGCCCAGCTTGGCGCTCATCCGCTGGACGCAGGAGAGGATCATCCGGGCCTGATCGGTGATGTCCCGTTCCTCCGTTTCGGTACTGCAATTGCTGCAATTGCCGCAGAAACTTTCGTGTTCCTGGCCAAAATAGTCCAGAATGTAGCCTCGCAGGCATTCCTGGGTTTTGCAGTAGTTCACCATGACGTCCAGCCGCTCCAGATCCAGCCGCTGCTTTTGCTCCAGCTCCTCCTGGGAAAGCTCCCCGGAAAGGGCGGGGTGCTGGATCAGGTATTTGGCGGTCTGCACATCCCCCGGAGCATAGAGCAGGATGCACTCGGCCTCCGCACCGTCCCGCCCGGCGCGGCCTGCCTCCTGGTAGTAGCTTTCCAGACTTTGGGGCATATTGTAGTGAATGACATAGGAGACGTTGGACTTGTCAATGCCCATACCGAAGGCGTTGGTGGCCACCATGACGGTTTTCCGGTCGTAGAGAAAATCCTCCTGGTTATCCCGGCGCTCCTCATCGGGCAGACCTGCGTGGTACCGGGTGGCGGCAATGCCGTTCAGCTGCAAATTCTCGCAGACCTCCTCCACGGCCTTCCGGGTGGCGCAGTAGACAATGCCCGCCTTGTCCCGGCGCTGCTGCACCAGATCGATAAGGGCGGGCAGCTTCTGCTTGGGCCGCCGGACCTCAAAGCGGAGATTGGGCCGGTCAAAGCCTGTGACCACCCGCAGGGGATCGCGCAGCTGCAAAATCTGGGCGATGTCCTGGCGCACTGTCTCCGTCGCCGTGGCGGTAAAGGCGGAAACCACGGGCCGTGGGGTGAGAATGTTCAGAAAATCCACAATTTTCAGATAGCTGGGCCGGAAATCCTGGCCCCATTGGGAGATGCAGTGGGCCTCGTCCACCGTCACCAGGGAGACCTTCCGGGCCTGGATGGCCTCCAGAAAGCCGTCGGTCAGCAGCCGCTCCGGGGCCACATAGATGATCTTGTACATTCCGGACTGAATGTTGCGGTAGACCAGCCGAATCTGGGCCGGGGTCAGGGAGCTGTTGATATAGGCTGCGGCCACACCGGCATTTTTCAGGGCCATGACCTGGTCCCGCATCAGGGAGATCAGGGGAGAGATCACCAGCGTGACCCCCTCCAGCAGCAGGGCGGGAATCTGGTAGCACAGGCTCTTGCCGCCGCCGGTGGGCATAATGCCAAAGGCATCCCGCCCCTGGAGCTGCGCATCGATCAGCGCCTCCTGTCCGCCCCGAAAGGCCGAATAGCCAAAGACCCTTTGCAGAATTGATTCCTTTGTTTCCATGTTTTTCCTCTCTTCGCATTGTTCCAACAAATAAGGCAAGTATAGCATAAGGGGGAAGGGAAAGCAAATGGTTTCAGACTGTCGAAAAACCCCTTACGGGCTTTTCCGACAATTTTTTGCAGTCTGCCGCGCGCACTCCTTGTTCGCCTACGGCGAACAACTCGCACTGCGACGCGCTAAGAGCCGCCTGCGGCGGTTGCGCTCTGCACAGCGCTGCGGCGCTAGACTTGCAGCCTGAGATGTATTTTCTGTCAGGTACACGCCCCGACAGAAAATGATTTGATTTTATTTGGCGGCTTACGCCGCCAAACTCTGCGAGGCTTTTTTGGCAAGCTGAACCTTCTCCGGAGGGGAAGGTTAGAAGGCTTTTACCGATACTGCAAATACTCCAGAAACTTCTTCACCGCTACGGAGGCGGTTTTGCGGTCTCTTAGGGCCAGGGCGGTTTCCCGGTAGGCGGGGACATCCAGCTCCTTGGCGACGATGTGGAAGGGGGTTCGCTTCAGAATCATTTCCGTCAGCATACTCACCCCCAGGCCGCTTTCTACCATGGCCATGATGGCATAGTCATCCCAGGTGGTGAAGTGCACCCGGGGTTTCAGGCCGTTGCGCTCGAAGACCTCGGAGACCTCTGCCTGGGCGGCCTTTTCCAGCAGCATGAAGGGCTCTGCACACAGCGCGGCAATGGGGACCTTGTCGCAGCTTTCCAGCGGGTGTCCCTCCGGCAGAATGGCCAGAAGCCGGTCCTGCCCCAAAGGGATGGTATCGAATTCCGGCCGGGTAGGCAGCCGCAGGAAGCCGCAGTCTACCCGGCCCTGGGCGATCCACTCCTCAATTTCCGAGTAGTCCCCCAGCAGCAGCTCATAGTCCACCCCGGGATAGTCCTTCTGGAAGGCCTTGATGATGTTGGGCACCCAGTGAATGGCACCGCTGGAGAAGGTGCCGATGCGGATCATGCCGGACTGCACGCCGTGGAGGTCGTCCACCTCCATCCGGAGCTTCTGGTATTCTGCGCAGACGCTCTGGGCATAGGGCAGCAGCCGGGAGCCGTCGGAGGTCAGGCGGATGCCGTTCCGGTCCCGCTCCAGAAGGGTGATGCGCCACTCCCGCTCCAGGTCGCTGATCATCCGGCTGACGCCGGACTGGGAATAGTTCAGCAGTTCGGCGGCTTTTGTAAAGCTGCCTGTCTCCACGGTCTTCAAAAAGGCCATGTATTTCAGGATATTCATCTCCATGGCATCATCCTTCTTTCATTCGATTTTGTTATGGACTATATGCGAAACATTCGCTTTTCAAATGCTTGAGCTCATGATACAATCCGCTCATCCAAAAGTCAACACCGAAAGAAAAGAGAAAGGATGAGCATTATGACCTCGACCGTTTGCATCACCGTGACGATCCTTGTATACCTGCTGGGTATGCTCTGGATTGGCGCACACTATGCCAAGAAAAATTCCTCCACCGCCGACTTCTGGGCGGACGCACCCTGGGACCATTGGTGACCGCAATGAGTGCCGAGGCATCCGATATGTCCAGCTACCTGCTCATGGGCCTGCCGGGGCTGGCCTACCTGTCCGGCGCGGCTGACGTGGGCTGGACGGCCATCGGCCTGGCGCTGGGGACCTATTTCAACTGGCTCTTCACCGCCCGCCGCCTGCGGCGCTATACCCAGATCACTGAGAGCTACACCATCCCCCAGTTCCTCTCCCGGCGGTTCCATGACGAAAAGAGCATCCTCTCCGCCCTGGCCGCCGTGATCATCATCATTTTTTTCATTCCCTATACGGCCTCCGGCTTCGCAGCCTGCGGCAAGCTGTTTTCCAGCCTCTTCGGCATCGACTATATGACGGCCATGCTGGTGTCCGCCGTGGTCATTGTGGGCTACACCGCAGCGGGGGGCTTCCTGGCAGCCTCCATTACGGATCTGGTCCAGAGCATCATCATGACCGTTGCCATCCTCTTTGTGCTGGTCTATGCCACCGTCCAGGCCGGAGGCATGGGGGCCGTTCTGGAAAATGCCAGAGCCCTGCCCGGCTACCTGTCCCTGACCGAGACCTACGCCGTCGGCACCAATTCCGCCGCCCCCTACAGCTTCCTCACCATTGTCTCCACCCTGGCCTGGGGCCTGGGCTACTTCGGAATGCCCCACATCCTGCTGCGGTTCATGGCCATCGGCGACGAGAAGAAGCTGAAGCTGAGCCGCCGGGTGGCCTCTGTCTGGGTCACCGTTGCCATGGCCCTGGCCGTACTCATCGGCATCGTGGGCAAGGCTCTGTCCGGCATTGGGGCCATTGCCCCTCTGGAGGGCTCCAATACGGAGACCGTCATCATCCGCATCGCAGAGCTTCTGGCCAAGGGCGGCATTTTCCCGGCACTGATGGCCGGTCTCATCCTGGCGGGCATTCTGGCCAGCACCATGTCCACGGCGGATTCCCAGCTGCTGGCGGCATCCTCCAGCGTGTCCCAGAACCTGCTGCAGGAGGCCTTCCGCTTCAAGCTCAGCCAGAAACAGAGTATGCTGGCAGCCCGGCTCACCGTCATCGCCATTGCCATTCTGGGCATTTTCATTGCAAAAGACCCCAACAGTTCCATTTTCAGCATCGTCTCCTTTGCCTGGGCGGGCTTTGGCGCGGGCTTCGGCCCCCTGGTGATCTGTGCCCTGTATTGGAAACGCACCACCTTTGCTGGTGCCGTCTCCGGCATGGCGGCGGGGGGCGTTATGGTCTTCCTCTGGAAGTACCTGATCAAGCCCCTGGGCGGCATCTTCGGCATCTATGAGCTGCTGCCTGCTTTCCTGGTGGGGCTGCTGGTGATCGTTGTTGTCAGCCTGCTGACCAAGGCCCCGGACGAAAGCGTCTGCGCGGAGTTTGACGCAGCCAGAGCAGAGCATACCCTATAATTCCATATTCCCCAAATCCTTCCCCCCGGGACGCAGCGCGCGCCCGGGGGGAAGGTGCATAAAACGGCCGCCTGCAAAATCGGGATGGGCATACAGAGGGGGATTTTGTTCAAAGGGTGAAAATTTTACAAAAAAACGGAATCACTGTAGCAATAACGCTTTCTTTGTGGTATACTTACTCTGAAATGCTATGGGGACACCCCCTGGCGCAGAAAATGAATTAAGGGATGGAAGGTGCGTTTCTTGACAGAAGAACTGAAACTTGATCTGAAGAAAAAAGCCTGCCAGGTCCGCATGGGGATCATTGAATCTACCCATGGGGCCAAGGCCGGTCACCCCGGCGGAAGCCTGTCCGCCGCGGAGATGTTTGCATACCTTTATAATAAGGAGCTGCGGGTAGACCCCAAGAACCCCCGTTGGCCGGACCGGGACCGCTTCGTGCTGTCCAAGGGCCATACCGCTCCGGGCCTGTATGCCGCGCTGGCTTACCGGGGCTTCTTCCCTGTGGAGGACCTGCCCACCCTGCGGCATATCGACAGCTATCTCCAGGGCCATCCCAATATGAATACCGTTCCCGGCGTGGATATGTCCACCGGCTCTCTGGGCCAGGGCATCTCCGCCGCTGCGGGTATGGCCAAGGGCGCCAAGTACCTGGGCAAGGACATCAATGTCTATACGCTGCTGGGTGACGGCGAGATTGCCGAGGGCGAGGTGTGGGAGGCCATGCTGTTCGCCGCCCACTATCATCTGGACAACTTCTGCATGATCGTGGACCTGAACGGCCTGCAGATCGACGGCCGGACCTGTGACGTTATGAATACCGCTCCCGTGGACGAGAAGGCCAGGGCCTTCGGCTTCCATGTGGTGGAGATCAACGGCCACGATTTTGACGAGATCGAGAAGGCCTTTGCCGAATTCCACGCCTGCACCGATAAGCCCACCTGCATCCTCATGCACACCACCAAGGGCAAGGGCGTCAGCTTTATGGAAAACCAGGTGGGCTGGCACGGCAAGGCCCCCAATGACGAAGAGTACAAGCAGGCTATGGGCGAGCTGAATGCAGCCATGGCGGAACTGGAGGCAGCGAAATGAGCGAAGTGAAGAAAATCGCCACCCGGGACAGCTATGGCAATGCCCTGGTAGAGCTGGCGCAGGGCGGCGCAGACAACCTGGTGGTTTTGGACGCGGACCTGGCAGGTGCTACCAAAACCGGGATTTTTAAGAAAGCCTACCCCGACCGCCATTTCAACTGCGGCATTGCCGAGTGCAATATGATCGGCGTGGCTGCCGGTCTTTCCACCATGGGTCTGGTACCCTTTGCCAGCAGCTTTGCCATGTTCGCCGCCGGACGTGCCTTTGAGCAGATCCGCAACTCCGTGGGCTACCCCCACCTGAATGTGAAGGTAGCCGCTACCCACGGCGGCATCTCCGTGGGCGAGGACGGCGCCAGCCACCAGTGCTGCGAGGACTTCGCCCTGATGCGGTCCGTCCCCGGCATGGTGGTCATGTGCCCCAGCGACGATGTGGAGGCCAAGGCCGCCGTGAAGGCCGCCTATGCCTATGAGGGCCCTGTGTATATCCGCCTGGGCCGTCTGGCCGTGCCTGTGTTCCACGATGCAGAGCACTTCAACTTTGAGATCGGCAAGGGCGAGCAGCTCACCGAGGGCAGCGACGTCGCCATTATTGCCACCGGCCTGATGGTCAACGAGGCCCTGATGGCTGCTGAAAGCCTGAAGACCCAGGGAATCCATGCCCGGGTCATCAACATCTGCACAATTAAGCCCCTGGATGAGGAAATCGTCCTGAAGGCTGCCCGCGAGTGTGGCAAGGTCATCACCTGTGAGGAGCACAGCATCATCGGCGGCCTGGGCGAGGCTGTGGCTGCGCTGCTGGGCGAAAAGTGCCCCACCAGGCTCCGCCGCATCGGCGTCAACGATGAATTCGGCCACTCCGGCCCCGCCGCCGCCCTGCTGAAGCAGTTCGGCCTCAGCGCAGAGCACATCGAGCAGGTCGCCAAGGAAATGCTGAACGGTTGATTTTCTCCCTTTTTTCGGGGCTCCTATGAGCCCCGAAAAAAGGTCTTGACAAACAGCACATTATCGGGTATAATCCAACATGTTCCAGCTATGGAGGCTTAGCTCAGCTGGTTAGAGCGCATGCTTCACACGCATGAGGTCACAGGTTCGAGTCCCGTAGTCTCCACCAAACGTGAAAAATCCGAACTTCTTCCCTGTGGGGGATGGGTTCGGATTTTTTGTTTATATCAGGGATATTTCATATTGAGTTTTGTGCCAGCAGTGCCGGGGTGATACCGGTCTGCTGGCACTTATTTTATTTCTTGTTCCAGTTCATCGAACTCCTTTGTGGAGAAGAATTCACCAAGCGTAATTTCCAGCCCATCGCAGAGCTTTTTGATCGTAACTGTTCCTGGATTTTTGCTTTCTCCGTTTAGGATGCTTTTAACTGTAGCCTGAGGAACGGCGGAAATATTACTGAGCGCATTGGGCGTGATTTTACGTTCTTTGCACAACTGGCGAATACGATTTGCGATAGCTTCTCTTGTATCCATAAAAACCTCCGGGCGATTTATCACTGCTATGATACATCGTCCGGATTTTTAATATTAGTGATACTTCACTAATCGGAAACAATATGCTATATTAGTGATATACCACTATCCATATCATACACCACGGTTAGCAAACTGTATTACAATTTATCCGAATACCGATAAATTGGAGGTTTGTATTATGGAATATGGGTATATCCGTGTTTCTACAAGAGAACAAAATGAACAGCGGCAGCTCGTTGCAATGCGGGAGTTTGGGATTCCCCAAAACCGAATCTACATGGATAAGCAATCCGGAAAGGACTTTGAGCGGAAGAACTACAAGAAAATGGTCCGGAAACTAAAAAAGGACGATACCCTGGTAGTAAAGAGTATCGACCGATTGGGGCGGAATTATGATGAAATTTTAGAGCAATGGCGCATGATTACAAAGGAAAAGCAGGCGGCTATTGTTGTATTGGATATGCCCTTGCTCGATACCAGACAGAGCCGGGATCTGACCGGGACGTTGATTGCGGATATTGTTTTGCAGCTCCTATCCTATGTAGCCCAAACAGAGAGGGAGTTCATTCGGCAGCGGCAGGCAGAGGGAATTGCAGCTGCGAAGCAGAATGGGGTGCGGTTTGGAAGGAAGCCCATGGAACGGCCAAAAGAGCTGGACCTGCTGAAAGCGCAATGGCTGCGGGGAGAATTGTCCGCAAGAGCAGCAGCCAGACAGCTGGGGGTGACGCATAGCACCTTTTTGAGATGGGTAAAGGAATGCAACGGATAAAAATGTACACATTATTATCCAATTGGTACTTGCAAAATAATTGCCCAAGAGTTACAATAAAAGACACAAAAATCTGTTGTATTTTGTCTGGTTAGCAAACTGTACTATATAAACCAACCCATATATGACGCGAAACAGATTCGTATGTGAAATGCTCGCACCTGTGTTTGGAAATGATTCCTTTATCAGAAAAATCGGGGATAATACATTTTCGATAATGATCGAGTATGAGCAAACCATGATGAACCCCTACGTTGCCGCCTCTCGAGGCTATGTGGACGATGTGATCATCCCGTCTCAGACAAGGGCAACCCTTATCCGTGCCTTCCGCGCGCTGGAAGGCAAGCAGCAGGAAGCCCCCAAGAAAAAGCACGGCAATATCCCGCTGTAATTCCATTTACCTGTATCGGTGCGGCGTATCCCCTCCTAAAGACATTTACCATGGACCCATCCTTTCATATTTGACCTACTTCCAATTTTGTACTTCCATACCGCACCGTTTAGAAAAGCCGGGGCTGACCACAGATTCTGTGAGAGCAGCTCCGGCTTATATTAGCGCAAGGCAGCACCCTAGTGAGATTCCGGGGGTAAGCGCTCAATAACCACCCGCCTAGCATCTCCTGCACTTCCATGAGATAATATCCCAAACCTCGAAAAACTCACGGTGAGTTTTTCGAGAAACGAAACAGGGATGGTGTCAAATGGGAGAAGTATTAGCGGTGCGGGATGCGTATCGGGCACAGGAATGGGCAATGCTCATACAAGAATGCAGTGCCAGCGGATTGACAAAGCGGGAATTCTGCCAACAGCGTGGGATTTCTGAGAAAAGTTTTTACTATTGGCTAAAGAAGCTGCGAACGCAGATGGTTGGGGCTGCCGCGCCACAACTGGTGCAACTGGAACCACCGCCGGCAGAAGACAGTATTCTTGAGATTCACTACCGGGGAGCAGAGATGAAGCTGCCGTCCGGCGTAGATATGGATGCTGTTGCGGCGCTTTTGCGCTCCATTCAATCACTATGATGGATCTGACCAAAGTCCGCAGCTACTATCTTGCCTGCGGCTACACAGACCTCCGTCTCGGGATAGACGGGCTGGCCGCAGTGGTGACCCAGCAGTATGGTGGCCAGCTGAATGAAGAAAGCCTATTTCTGTTCTGTGGCCGCAGGACAGACCGAATTAAGGCACTGTACTGGACAGGAGACGGCTATATTCTTCTGTACAAGCGGCTGTCCAACGGCAGATTTCAGTGGCCCAGATCAGAAGCGGAGTTCAGGCTGTTGGATCCCCAGAGCTTTCGCTGGCTCATGGAAGGACTCCGAATAGAGCAGAAAACGGCCATCCGCAAAGGGAAGCCAAAGGACCTGTTCTGACAAAAACATTCTAAAAATTGCATATTTTTGCACTTTATCCTGGATTTGTGGTATAATAAATCCAGGATAAATCTACTTTTCAGGGGTGAAAACTATGGCCGCAGCGGATAAAAAAAGTACATACACCGCCGCGGAAGTAGCGGAGCTGATTCGCCCGCTGGCAGATTCTGTTGAACTGCTTCAGAAGGAAAATGCGGAACTGAAGCGGAAGCTGGAGCACACGAACGAGGTCTTTGCCAATGCCCAGAGGGCCCGGTTCGGTCAGTCCAGCGAGAAAAACAGCTATGTTCTGCATGACCAGGCCAGCTTTTTCAATGAAGCAGAAAAAGAGCAAGCCCCCAAGGTGGAGGAGCCGACCCCGGATACCATTCTGATTCCTCAGCATGAGCGGAAGAAGAAGCGCAGCCAGGCCGAGATGCTGAACGGCCTCCCGGAAGAGGAAGTGCTTCTGGAACTGCCGGAAGACCAACTGGTCTGCGGCAAATGCGGCGGAAAAATGAAGCCCATTGGCAAAAAATTCCTGCGCCATGAAATGCAGATCATACCCAAGCAGATAAAGCTGCTGGCTTATTACGCCGTTACCTATGCCTGCGACAGCTGCGAAAAGGATACGGGCTTTGCCCATATCGTGACCGTGAAACCGCCGGTCCCGCTTATGAAGCATTCCTTGGCCTCGCCCTCGACTGTGGCGTACATCATGACCCAGAAGTATGTGGATGGCCTGCCCCTGGCCAGACAGGAAAAGATGTGGGCCAGAGAAGGGATTTCCCTCAGCCGTGCCACCATGGCAAACTGGGTGATCCAGTGCAGTCAGAGTTGGCTGAAGCCCCTGTACAAACACATGAAGCAGGAACTTCTGACTCATTCCGTGATCCATGCGGATGAGACCGTTGTGCAGGTGCTGAAGGAAGACGGAAAGCCCGCGACCTCGGAATCCAGGATGTGGCTGTATGCCAGCGCCGCCCTGGTCCGGCACCAGGTACGCCTCTTTGAGTACCAACCGGACCAAAGTGGAAAGCGGCCGGAGGCGTTTTTGAAGGGCTTTACCGGAGCTTTGGTGACGGATGGCTAGGGATATAACCTGCTTACCAAGGTCACCCATTGCGGCTGCTGGTCTCACGCCAGAAGAAAATGGCGGGAAGCAATGCCGGAGGGCGCAACGGTAAAAAACAGTAAAGCCGCTGTTGGCTTCCAATACTGCAACAAACTTTTTCGGAGGAGCGGAAATGCGCCGCCTATAAACCCCAATATCGCCAGGAATACCGCCAGAACAAGGAATTGCCCCTTCTGGAGGAGTATTACGCATGGCTGAATACCATCCACCCAGAAAAGGGCAGCAAGCTGGAAGAAGCGGTGCGCTACAGCCTGAACCAAAAGCAGCAGCTTACGGCATTCCTATCTAACGGCGAGGTGCCGATCTCCAACAACTTGGCGGAGAATGCCATCCGCCCCTTTACCCTGGGCAGAAAGAACTGGCTGTTCTGCGATACCACAAAGGGAGCCGAGGCCAGCGCCATTGTGTGTTCCCTAGTGGAAAGTGCAAAGACAAACGGTGTTGAACCTTTTGCTTATCTCCAGCACATGCTGGTGGAGCTGCCGTATCTCGGCAAAACCCATTCTCACCAAGAACTGGAGTCTCTCATGCCGTGGGCACCCTATATCCAGCGGGAATTTGGCATGAAGAATTCTGATGCTTATGTGAATACGTATCTCGACTAACATGCAGGCTCGTGGTTGCGGGCCTGCATGTTTTATAGGCGGGTGGTTATTGAGCGCTTACGTATGTCAAGATCAAGCCCGCCAGAAAATGGTTTCTGACTTTGCGAGAATAGGAGCAAGGTCTGCTGTGGCGAAACATTAGGCCAGGAACGGCACATTTGCAAGGGGCAGAATGCTGGATTATAATATGCGTACCATCTGAAAACAAATTGGAGGAATGAATATGGAAATCACCTATATGCTTGTCTGGGACTATTATCTCCCCAATCTGGATGCACCGGAAAGCCCCAAGGTAGGTCGCTGGGGAATGCTGCGCTTCAACTATTTAAGGAAACATCGTGAGGCACTTTACACCATAATGCTTGTGGAGAACACGATGAATCCCCACCTGGAAGAAATTGACCGTCAGGCACAGAAAATGGAGCAGCAGCTTATTTCTCAGCTGGCACAGCAGGAGGGCGTTACGGAACAGCTGAAAGCAGAGAATCAAATGGAATGGGTTGCCCAGATGAACAGCATTCGGAATCGGGCAGATGAAATCGTCTTGAACGATCTCATTTATGCCTAGAAAAAGTAAATCGTGAAAACCGCCATGGTGCGTACTGATTCTGTCAGTTGCACCGTGGCGGTTTTCGTCATTTCTAACAAAAATAGTTTATTTTCAGAAATCATATTAAAAAACGGCCCGCCTCGATGGCTACTTAAGTGAGGGGAAAAAATATTTTTAGGAAAACACACTAACAAAACATCACTTTTGCCGCGATAGGTGAAGGGATAATATCTCACGGTGCTTCGTCGAATTTCACAAAAATAAATTGTTTCCCGAAACATGTAAAAAATCGGCCTGTTTCGTGGGCTACTTAAGTGAGAGGGATTTGTGCAAACTCTATGAAATTGAAAAAGTTTTGGAAAACACGCAAAAATTAGCCAGTTTCGATGCCTACCAAGTGAGAGGCATTTTAGGCAGCTTTCACGAAAAAGAAATAATTTTCAAAATCTCTTATATTTTTGCCCTTCTCGATGCCTACCAAGTGAGGGGATATTTAGGTGGCTTGCGTGAAAAATAAAAATATTTGAAAGCATGGAATATTTTAGGCTCCCTCAATGCCTACCACATGAGAGGTATCTCTGGTCCAAAATATTTTTTGCAAAACACCCTCACAAAACCCCGTTTTTTCCGCGATAGGTGAAGGGGTGTTGTCCCTCTCAATGCAGCTTGACAAGTTCATAATCATTCATCTGATACATTCTTCTCCACCAGAGCCGGGAGGCCGTGCGCCATGACCGTTATACGCGAGCGATAAACACGGGCCTCCAATGCTAGTCAGCAACCGGCAAGGCGACGACGGCGGGGGCAGGACAATGATACTTCTCGAAAGAGCTGGGCGGAAGCGCAGGGGTGGAACTCCCATGGACCCAATTCGCTGTCGGGCGCCAGATGAATCCAGAGCGCACGGGGGCGAGGTCAAATAGATGCGCAAAAATCTGAATTTTGAAAGGAACGAACAAATGAAAAACAAAAACGGAATTTACATCATCGGTGTTGACCATGGCCATGGCAACATCAAAACAGCAAATTGCTGCTTCCCCACGGGGGTCGAAAGCAGCGACACGGAACCGACCTTCAAGAATGATCTGTTGATCTACCGGGGCCGCTATTACCAGATCGGCGTTGGCCACAAGGAATACACTGCTGAAAAGGTAATGGACGAGGACTACTACATCCTGACGCTGGCAGCCATCGCCCGAGAACTGAGCAGGGAGCAGATCACCCAGGCCAATGTATTTTTGGCAGCGGGATTGCCTCTGTCCTGGGTAGCGAAGCAGCGGGAGGCATTCCGAGCGTATTTACTTCAGAATAGAGAGGTGGATTTTACTTTCCGGCGAAAAGATTACCGCATCCGTATTGTGGGGGCGGCGGTTTATCCCCAGGGATTTGCCGCAATCGCCCCCATTGTCAACCGCTTCACCGGCAGTAATATGCTCTGCGACATTGGCAACGGCACAATGAACATTCTACGAACTATGGACAGCAATGTGGATTTGCGCCAGATGTTCACGGAAAAGTACGGTGTTCAGCAGTGCGTGCTGGCTGTCCAGGAGGCCCTTATGCGGGAACATCACGCCGAACTGGAGGAGCAGATGATCCACAATTTCTTGC
>OLZI01001331.1_pt1 | contig 13708 bp, 10 predicted proteins | sample 1674061 | NCBI WGS metagenome assembly OLZI01 (sample SAMEA103958139, study PRJEB25191) | human gut metagenome | biome: human-associated habitat [ENVO:00009003]; feature: intestine environment [ENVO:2100002]; material: feces | place: Germany | collected 2013/2015 | reverse complement strand
AGAAAACTCCACCGCATAGGGCGAGGCTGTCTGGGGGTCGAACACCCGGCGAAATGCATACACGAAATCTTCAGCGGTGATGGCGTAGTCCGTGGCGGCACCTTTCGTGCCGGTGTAGGTCAGGCCGCTCTTTAAATAAAAGGTATAGGTGAGCCCGTCGGAGGAAATCTCCCACCGCTCACACAGGTCCGGCACCAGCTCGCCGCTGGCATTGCGGCGCACGAGTCCGCCATACAGGTTCTCGCAGGCGATCACATCCTCGGCCTTGGTGGCTACCTGCGGGTCAAGGTTTGCGGGGATATTGTCCACAAACCAGGTAAAGCTGGTGCTGGCGGAGCTGCCGCCGCAGCCCGCAAGCAGAAAAGCAAACGCAGCGGCAAGCACCACTGCGGTCATGCGCAAAAAACGATTCAAAAAAGAAACCCTCATTCCGTTCATCATGGTGCAGAAACCCTCAAAAACGGCTCTGCAACGACAAGTGTAGCAGAAACACAGACAAAAAACAATTGCCTTTTTGTGAATTTACCGCGCTTTTTGGTGCCGAGTGCACGGTTTTCCGTTGCCAAGCGCGGCCAAATGGACTATAATAGTACAGCGAAACTCACAAATGCCGGGCAGTTCCGGCGTGTTCAGAATACGATACTGTACGAAGGAGGATCTGTTTTTATGCAGAAGGATCAACAGAAGCTCGAACAGCTCATCAAGGGCAAAAAGGTTGCCTTTATCGGCGCGGGCGTCAGCCACAAGACCCTGATCAAAGAATTTGTGGAGCTGGGGGCACACGTTACCCTGTGCGACCAGAAAAAGAGCGTGGAGGACTTCGGAGATTACGCCGCCACCATCCGGGAGCTGGGCATCGACCTGAGCCTGGGCGAGAACTATCTGGACGGCTTCAAGGGCCAGGATATCATTATGCGCACCCCCGGCTTTGTGGGCTACTTTGAGAAACCCCTGCAGGATGCCATGGCGGCTGGTACCATGGTCACCAGCGAGGTGGAACTGTTCTTTGATTTCTGCCCCTGCCCCATCGTGGCTGTGACCGGCTCCGACGGCAAGACCACCACCACGACCCTGATCGCCAAGTTCTTCGAGGCCGCCGGCCGCAAGGTGCATCTGGGCGGCAACATCGGCGCAGCTCTGCTGCCCATGCTGCCCGAGGTGAGCCCCGACGATGTGGCCGTGGTAGAGCTGTCCAGCTTCCAGCTCATCAGCATGCATTCCAGCCCCAATGTGGCCGTGGTGACCAACGTCACCCCCAACCATTTGGACCACCACAAGGATATGCAGGAGTACATCGACGCCAAGCGCAACATCCTGCTGTACCAGACCCCGCCCTGCCGTGCCGTGCTGGGCTATGAGAACGAGATCAGCCGCTCCATGCAGAAGGACTGCAAGGGCAAGCAGGTCTGGTTCACCCGCCTGCACGAGACGGACAACGGCGCGTTCCTGCGGGATGACGGGATGCTCTGCATGGCAGAGAACGGCGTCGTGACTCCCTTCCTCGCCCAGAAGGACGTGAAACTGCGGGGCCTGCACAACATTGAGAACCTGCTGGCCGCTGCCGCCGCCGTCTGGGGCGAGGTGCCTGTGGAAGCCATCCAGCTGGTGGGCAGTAATTTCACCGGCGTGGAGCACCGCATCGAGCCGGTGCGCGTGCTGGACGGAGTCACTTATTATAATGACTCCATCGGCACCAGCCCCACCCGCACTATCGCCGGTCTGCGCAGCTTCGATCAGAAGGTCATCCTGATCGCGGGCGGCTACGACAAGCACATCCCCTACGAGCCGCTGGCCCCTGAGATCACGGCTCATGTCAAGAACCTCGTGCTGATGGGTGCTACCGGCCCCCGCATCGAGAAGGCCGTGCGCGAAGACCCGAACTTCAACGAGGCCGAGCTGCCCATCCAGCACGCCGACAACATGCAGCACGCCGTGGAGCTGGCCCGCGCCTGCGCAAAGCCCGGTGACATCATCATTCTCTCGCCGGCCAGTGCTTCTTTCGACCTCTACCCGAACTTTGCAGTGCGTGGCCGCGAGTTCAAGAGTATCGTCAACGCGCTGAAGTGATCGCCCAAATCAAAACGCCCCGCCAGAAGCAGCGCTTTTTGAACGCCTGCCGGGGCAAGCTCTGTCTCGGGGCGACCATGCCGCTGGCGTTCGCCCTCTTCGGTAAGAGCCAGCCGGGCCGCTTTTTCGCCGGGCCGACGCTGGCGCTGGATGTCGGCGGCAGCACCGCGTGGCTGGCGGGTCACGCCAACCCCGAGGAGCTGGCGGGCTTTCTGGCTTTCTGCGGCTGTGAGGCCGTGGTGCTGGATGAAGCCGAGTGTCCGCCGCCCACCGGTTGGAAACGGGCAAAGACACACAGCGTCTTCGGCCTTGCGCCGGGGCGTCAGCTGCCCTTGCCTGAGGCAAACGCTTCCCTCTGGCAGAGTCTTGCCAAAAACACAGAACCTGCCGCCGGAAAAGCAGCGGATATGCTCTTCCCTGACAGGCCCTCAAAACGGGACGACTTTTACTCTGAGCTCTGCTCCAAGCGCAGCCGGGGCCTTGCCCGGGTCTGGACGCTGGAACGGGAAGGAAACATCATCTGTACTGTGGGAGCCTACGCGCTGACAAATGGTCAAGCATACATGGCCTGCGGTGAGACCGTGGAAGCTCTGCGGGGCAAAGGCGTCGGCGGGCGGCTCATCGTCGAGATGGCGAATGCCCTCGCCGCCGAAGGCTGGATGCCTGTCTTCCTGTGCAGCCCCGAGCGGGTACATTTCTATACCCGGCTGGGCTTTGAGAAGATGGGGGAGTATGCACGATATGAAGTACAATAACAATTAAGGATTCATTATAATGTCAATGTTAAATCACTTTTTCGATTATAAACCCGAAGTTCTGGCGCTGGATGAAAAAGTCCTCGAGCTCTGCCAGCCCTACTTCAAGCAGATGGAGGACATCCGCGACTACAACCAGCTCAAGATGCTGAAAGCATTTGCGGACACCCAGATGTCCTCCACCGATATGCTGGGTACCACCGGCTACGGCCTGTGGGACAGCGGCCGCGCCAAGCTCGAGCAGATCTTTGCCGAGGTGATGGGTGCCGAAGATGCACTGGTGCGCAGCCAGTTCCAGAGCGGCACCCACACGCTGGCCGTGGCCCTCTTTGGTTTGCTGCGGGCAGGCGATACCCTGCTGGCTGCCACGGGCCGTCCGTATGACACGCTGGAAGGCGTCATCGGTCTGGATGGCAAGGGCAAAGGCACCGGAACCCTGATGGATTACGGCATCAAGTACGACGAGGCCCCGCTGAAGGCTGACTTTACCCCGGACTATGAGCTCATCGCCCAGAAAGCCCCGGGCGCGAAGGTCTGCCACATCCAGCGCAGCCGCGGCTACCTGCAGCGCAACGCCTTCGACCTCGACACCATCCGCAAGGTGGCCGACACCGCACGTGCCGCCAACCCCGACATCATCATCTTTGTGGACAACTGCTACGGCGAGTTCACCCAGAAGGAAGAACCCTGCCAGGCAGGTGCAGACCTCGTGGTGGGCAGCCTCATCAAGAACCCCGGCGGCGGCATTGCCCCCACCGGCGGCTATATCGCAGGCCGGAAAGACCTCGTGGAGCTCTGCGCCTACCGCCTGAACGCTCCCGGCCTCGGCAAGGAGCTGGGCTGCACCCTCGAGACGCCCCGCGATATGTATCTGGGCTTCTACTACGCCCCCGGCGTGGTCTGCGAGGCCATCAAGACGGCCATCTACGCCCAGTGCCTGCTGGAACTGGTGGGCAAAAAGCCCATCCCTCGCTATTGCGAGGCCCACAACGACATCGTCACCTGCTTTGATGCTGGTACGGCGGACGCCCTCATCGGCTTCTGCCGGGGAGTTCAGGCCGCAAGCCCCGTGGACAGCTATGCCGCCCCGGAACCTTCTCCGGAACCGGGCTACACCGATGAGGTCATCATGGCCAGCGGCAGCTTTACCCAGGGCAGCACCATCGAGCTTTCCTGCGACGGCCCGCTGCGTGAGCCGTATACCTGCTACCTGCAGGGCGGCCTGAACTTCGCCGCCAGCCGCGCAGGCGTCCTGCTGGCTGTGCAGAATGCGTATTTTAAGGACTGAACCTCTCAGTTACCTTCGGTGCCAGCTCCCCTCTCGAAGGGAGTCTAAGATGAAAAGGATCAAAAAATGCCACGATTAAGCGACCGCGTCGGCACCTTTACCGACTCTGTCATCCGCCGGATGACCCGCATCAACAACCAATACGATTCCATCAACCTGTCGCAGGGCTTCCCTGATTTCGACCCACCGAAGGAGCTGACCGACGCGCTGGCCAAAGCCGCCCACGACGGCCCCCATCAGTACGCCGTGACCTTCGGTGCGCAGAACTTCCGGGAGGCGCTGGCGAAAAAGACCAGCCCGGCGCTCCACCACGAGGTGGACCCCAACACGGAAATCTGCGTCACCTGCGGCGGCACCGAGGCCATGATGGCCGCTATGATGACCATCTGCAACCCCGGCGACAAGGTGATGGTCTTCTCGCCGTTTTACGAGAACTACGGCGCAGACGCCATCCTCTCGGGGGCTGAACCCATCTACATCCCGTTAGTGCCGCCGGAGTATGAGTTCGATTTGAGCCTCATCGAGAAGGGCTTTGCCGAGGGTGCCAAGGCGCTTATCCTCTGCAACCCCTCCAACCCCTGCGGCAAGGTCTTCCGCCGCGACGAGCTGGAAGCCATCGCCAGGCTTGCCATCAAGTATGACGCTTTTGTGGTGACGGATGAGGTGTACGAGCACATCGTCTACGCCCCGGCAGAGCACATCTGCATGGCCAGCCTGCCCGGTATGTTCGAGCACACCATCACCTGCAACTCCCTCTCCAAGACCTACTCCATCACCGGCTGGCGTCTGGGCTACCTCATCGGCCCGGCCTACGTCATCGAGGGCGCCCGCAAGGTGCATGATTTCCTGACTGTCGGTGCAGCCGCACCCCTGCAGGAGGCCGCCGTCGCCGGTCTGACCATGCCCGCAAGCTACTATGAAGGTCTGCGCGCTCTTTACACCGAGAAGCGCGACCACTTCCTTGCCGGGCTGGATGCCATCGGCCTCAAGCACAACGTCCCGCAGGGTACTTATTTTGTCATGATAGACATTTCGGATTTCCTCTCCCTGCCCCAGTTCAAGGGCTGGACCGACCTGGAATTCTGTGAGTGGATGATAAAGAACATCGGTGTGGCGGCTGTCCCCGGTTCGAGCTTCTTCAAAGAGCCGGTCAACCACCTCATCCGGATGCATTTTGCCCGCGGCACCGACGTGCTGGACGAGGCTGTGCGTCGTCTGGCAAAGCTGACGGAGCTGCTGAAATATAGCAGTTTGCGTTTTTAATGCACAAGCAACAGCAGCAGACTGCATATCGCAAAGATGCCGTTTTGACCGGCACTATTTTTGAAAATTGCGATAAGAAAGAGGACATCATGCGATTTTTTGCGTGATGTCCTCTTTGGCTATAAAGCGATGGATCTTATCAGCGGCCTTGCCCTCTCAGTCTGTAAGTAAGGGGAGCCGCAGCGTGAAAATGCTGCCCTTGCCGACTTCACTTTGCAATGTGATCTCGCCGTGGTGGAGGTGGGCCAGCTCCTGCGCGATGGTCAGGCCGAGGCCGGTGGAGTCGTGCTTTTTGTCGGCGGTGGTATGGAAGTATCGGTCAAAGACAGCGCTCTGGTCTTCCGGCGCGATGCCGCAGCCGGTGTCCTGCACGCTGACACAGGCCGTTTCGTCCTCGGCGCGGCAGTCCACATGGATGCTGCCCCCGGCGGGAGTATAGTGGATGGCGTTGGTGACAAGGTTCTGGATAATTTGCTGTAACCGCACGCTGTCGCCCCAGACAGGCAGAGGCGTGTCGGCGCTGACATGGAGTTCGACGCCCTTCTGGTCGGCCTCGCTCCGGCAGGCAGCGCAGACGGCGGCGGCTTCTTCGTTGAGGGCGGCGCGGTCTTCGTTGAGCAGGATCTGCTTCTGCTCGAGCTTTGCCGCGAGGAAGAGGTCTTCCGTCAGCCGCCGCAGGAATTCAATGCGCTGACGCAGAGCCGGAAGCAAGGCCGGAAGGGCCTCGGGGGCCGATTCCAGTGTTTCCAGCCCGCCGCTGACGGCGAAGAGAGGGCTGCGCAGGTCGTGGAAGATGTTGAGCATCATGCTCTTGCGGGCCTCGGTCTCGGCGGTCAGCTCTTTTGTCCGCTCTGCCACCCGGGCGTCCAGCTCCCGGGCCAGCTGCTCGGTGCGGTCGAAGAGGAGAGCAAACCTCCGGCAGACGAACACCATGCAGCCGATGGCAAAGGGAAGGTCGTAGAGGCGGGCGCAGCGCAGCAGGTAGAAGGGGACAGACTCCACAAAAAGCACGCTGTCCAGCCCGGGCATCAGCGCCCAGACCCGGAAGCCGGTAGTGACAGCACCGGGCAGGAGCATCAGAGCGGCACCCTCATAGTCTGCGTTCACGGCGGCCATTAAGTAATAAAGGCAGAGGCACATGCCCGCTACCAGCATCCCGACCCGCAGCGGGGGATAGCTGCTCATGGACAGCGCAAAGAAGACGACGCATCCGGCGGCAAGCGCAAGGAGCCCCCGCCCGGAGCGGGGCAGTTTTACCCCCAGCAGCCCTGCCGCCAGCAGTGCCGAGGCCAGCACAGTGAGGGAGAAGAAGGAGCGGAGGATACGCTGGAGCAGACTGTTCCGGATGGCTGGAAAGAAGAAGACCATCAGCGCCCAGACGCTCATAATGACGAGGTAGAGCAGGAAGTACCCCAGCTCCGGCAGGTGCTTATAGTGGTAGAGCGCCAGCAGCACCATCCCCATGGTCACAAAGGCCGTCAGAGCGATGAGCTGAGTCATGGTGCGGAAGCGGAATGCCCGGGAGGCGAAGGCGGAAGTCATCAGCCATGTCTGGGGGCTGCGGCCGCAAGTGAACACCAGCTTCACCGTCTCGCCGGGCGTGACGTCCAGTGCATACAGCTCCCCCGAGCGTTCGAGGCTGGTGAGGCTCTCAGGGGCCAGCGGTACCGCTGTGTTGGTGACGCAGAGGGTGAGGGACGGGATGTCTTCCCCCACCGTGAAAGTAAAGTGCCACTGGCCGGGGGCTTCCTGCCGCCAGCCGTCCAGCGCGATACCCTGGACGGCGTGCTGGGCTGTGAGCACACTGCCGCTGTGCAGATGCTCGAACTGCGCGTTGCCCCAGATACCGGCCAGCACGATAAAGGCCGTAAGCAGGGCGGAGAAAATCAGAATGGGCCATTTTTGCTTCATGGCGATGCCTCCCCTTGTAGATGTGCAAAAAATAAGGTATACTATAGTATATCAAATCGTGCGAAAAAAGGGGAGGGCTGACAGGATGATCCGCGTATTGTTGGTGGAAGATGACCCCGTGATCCGCGACACCACATGCTATTTTCTGAAAAGTCAGCAGAATTTTGAGGTGGTCTGTGCAGAGACAGGCGGCGACGCTTTGAGCCATGCGCGGGAAAAGTTCGATGTCATCCTGATGGACATCCTTCTCCCGGACACCAACGGCGTAGACCTCTGCCAGCGTCTGCGCAGCTGGCACCACTGCCCCATCATCTTCACATCCTGTCTGGACGATACCGACACCATCGTCCACGCGCTGGAAATGGGCGGCGACGACTTTCTGGCAAAGCCCTATAATAACAAGATCCTGCTGGCCCGCATCATGGCCAACATCCGCCGGGTGCAGATGGACGGCGCAGAGCCCAGCGTCAACGGCTACCACTGCGCGGCCTTCACGCTGGATGCCAACAGCCACAGCGTGGAGAAGGATGGCCGCAGCGTCCATCTGGCCGACATGGAATATCGCATCCTCACCCTCTTCGTCCGCTACCCGAACACCTTCTTCACAGCCAACGAGCTCTACCAGAAGATATGGGGCAAGGAAAGCCTCGGCGATGTGCGGACGGTGCAGGTACATATCCACAACCTCCGCAGCAAGATAGAGCCCGACCCGGCAAAGCCCGTCTACTTAAAAAATGTCTGGGGCAAGGGCTATGTCTTCCAGCCGGACGGCGGCAAGGTTTAAGAATCGTTTTGATGAGAGCGCCGACTTCTTAAGGAAACTTAAGCGGTCGGCGCTCTTTTTGAACTTGTTAAGCAAATAATTAACAAGAATGTCCAGAATTGAACTAAGAAATGGCTAGGATGTTTAAGGATTCTTAAAAGACAGACCCTTGAATTTGTGTTAAATTATTATCGAACGATGTGTGCGGCAGTGCAAGAAGGTCTGCCGCCGCACGGAGCGATGAGAAAGAATAGAGAAGAAGAAAAAGATACGAAGAAAGGAACCACGCAAAATGAACAAGATCTCCCGTAAAGGTTTTCTGAAGATCGCTGCTGCAGCTGCCATGTCTGGTGTGACTGCCGGTGCTCTGGCTGCCTGCAATGCTGCCAGCTCTTCCACCGCCGCACCTGCTGCTTCCGGTGCAGCCGGTACCTACATCCCCGGCACCTATGAGGGTACTGCTGAGGGCATCTCTTCTACCGTCAAGGTCACCATGACCTTCTCCGACAGCGCTGTGACCGACGTTGTGGTCGATACCTCCGGCGAGACCGCTTCTTACGGCGCTGCTGCTGCCGACCAGCTGCGTGAGCAGCTGATGGCTGCAGGCTCTGCTGAGATCGACGGCGTTTCCGGTTCCACCATCACTTCCGACGCTGTCATGAAGGCTGCCAAGAGCTGCTACGCTCAGGCCAAGGGCGAGGCTACTGTGACCTCCGTCCAGCTGCCCACCGGTGACGAAAACGATTGGCTGGGCAAGGAGCCTGACATCGACGAGGCTGCCATCACCGAGACCGTGGACACCGACATCCTCATCGTGGGTGCAGGCAACGGCGGTATATTCGCTGCCGCCTATGCTGCCGCCAACGGCCTGAACTTCCGCATCATCGAGCAGAACGGCAACGTGCAGGATACCCGTCACTGGTACGGCGCTATCGATTCTGCTGCCGCAAAGGAAGCAGGCGAGAAGCCCGCTGACCGTGCCAAGCTGCTGAGCGAGATCTCCCGCTACGCTTCCGGCAAGTGCGACCAGCGCGTTGTCAAGACCTGGATCAATGAGTCTGCTGCAATGCACGATTTCATGCGCAGCATTCTGGAAGATAAGTACGGCTGGACCTGCGATTTCACTTCCGGCGCGGAGGCAGCATGGCCTGCCGAGAACGCCGAGCACAACACCGATTACCTCTTCCCCGTGCAGGAGCACAACTACATGGCCAGCGAGTCTGCCTCTGGCAAGCCCCGTAACGAGCTGCTGCTGGACTACATCCGTGAGCTGGGCTACGATGTTGACTTCAAGACCTCTCTGGCAAAGCTGGAGAAGGACTCCACTGGCCGCATCACCGGCATCATCGCCCAGAGCACCGAGGATGACCACTTCATCCGCTACAACGCCAACAAGGGCGTTCTGCTGGCCTGCGGCGGCTTCCCCGGCAACCCCTACATGATGGAGCAGCTGGACCCGCTGGGCACCTCTGTCACCACCGCCTGCTCCTACTCTCCGGCCGATAAGGGCTACGGCATCCGTGCCGCTGTCTGGGCCGGTGCAAACCTCGACAAGGAAGCTGCTCCCATGCTGTTCGACCGCGGCATCGTGGCTCCCGGCGTGGACGGCGGTTATGTGGCAAGCGACTCCGCTTTCGGCGGCAAGGCCTTCCCCGGCCCCATCCGCCAGTACAACCCCGGCACCCAGCCTTTCCTGAAGGTCAACCGCAACGGTGAGCGTTTCGCCAACGAGAGCAGCCCCTACAACGATATTGTTTACGCTGCTGCCCATCAGCCGGGCCGTGTCTACGCACAGATCTGCGACGCAAACATTCTGGAGGACGCAAAGCGCTTCCACACCATCGGCTGCTCTGCCCAGACCCGCAATGCCGGCGCAGAGTATATCCAGAAGCAGATGGACAATGCAGAGAAGGAGGGCGTCTTCTTCAAGGCCGACACCATCGAAGAGCTGGCCGACAAGCTGGGCTTCACCGGTGAGGCCAAGGACACCTTCCTTGCTACTGTTGACCGCTACAACGAGCTGTACGACAAGCAGAACGACGAGGACTTCGGCAAGCCGGCTTACCGCCTGAGTGCCATCCGCACCGCTCCCTTCTACGGCTGCTGGCTGGGTGCCTCCCTGTTGTGTACCGAGCAGGGCATTGCCATCAACGACAAGGGTCAGGCTCTGGACAACGACAACAAGCCGATGCCCGGCCTGTATGTCACCGGCGATATGTCCGGCTCCTTCTTCGCCAACAACTATCCCTGCCTGATGGCAGGCGTGGCTATGGGCCGCACCCTGACCTACGCCATCAAGGCGATCAAGCAGATGGGCGGTCTGGAATAAGTTATCCCTCAGTGGTACCTGAGCGCATAAGATAAAAAGACACCGCAGAAGTGTGAAAGCTTCTGCGGTGTCTTTCTTTGTCGAAAACCCTCTATACACAAAACCACAAATGGCGGAAAAGTCTTAAAAACAGGCTCAGCACACGGCCCGATGGACGGGCAGCGGCTCCACGATGTCGGGATGGATGCCCTCACGGTAGTCGAGGTCGCCCTGGTCGAGGCCGCGCAGCAGCACCTCGGCGGTGGCGATGTTGGTGGAGATCGGCACGCTGTGCATATCGCACAGCCGCAGCAGGTTCTGCTCGCTGCTGCCGTTCTCGGCCTTGAGCGGGTCGCGGAAGAAGAGCACGAGGTCTACTTCGTCGCAGGCCACCCGGGCCGAGATCTGCTGGATGCCGCCCAGCTTCCCGGAGAGGTAGCAGTGTACGGGCAGGCCGGTGGCCTGCGCCAGCATCCGACCGGTGGTGCCGGTGGCAATGACTGTGTTGCGGGATAGGATGCCGCTGTAAGCTGTGCAGAACTGCAGCGCCAGCTCTTTGCGGGAATCATGTGCAAGAATAGCAATCGTCATAACGCTCTCTCCTTCATTCCAAGTATAGTGTTGTGGATGGGCGGATATGCTCGGAAGAGTGCTCTCCGCAGTAAAACGGTCTGAAAAGTTGAAGTCTTGCGGAGAACAATTCTCGATAAACAGACTAAACCAGTGCGATTGTGTCAAATCACACCCTCATTTTAAATTTAACCCGCAGAAGGCCCGTATGTCAAGAGGTTTGTTGTGATTTTTGCAAGATAAAATGGCAAAAGTATGACTATGGCTTTGTGGAGAATGGAGAAAATTTGGATACAAGGAATTATTCTCGGATGTATTTGCAAAACTTTTTCAACCAAAAGTGTGCTTGAGAGAAAAACGGTCCATCTCGATGAAACAAAAATACAGGCTGAGGCATTCAGCCTCGGCCTGTAGAGGAAATTGAAGAAAATTTTTGCCACGGCGGTGCGCTATCCCGGAAAAATCCGAAAATTATCGGGTCTGGCCGTTGCCGTGGATGATGTACTTGTAGCTGCACAGCTCGCCGAGGCCCATGGGTCCCCGGGCGTGGAGCTTCTGGGTGGAGATGCCCATCTCACAGCCAAGGCCGAACTCTCCGCCATCGGTGAAGCGGGTGGAGCAGTTGACGTAGACGGCGGCACTGTCCACTGCCGCCGTGAAGAGGGCAGCGTGGGCGTCAGTCCGGGTCAGGATGGCTTCGCTGTGGCCGGTGGAGTGAGCCGCGATGTGGGCGATGGCTTCCTCCACGCTGTCCACGACTTTCACCGCAAGGATGTAGTCGAGGAACTCCGTGTCGAAATCCTTCGGCCCGGCGGGGGTGCCGGGGATGAGGGCGGCAGCGCGCTCGTCCAGCCGCAGTTCCACCGAGTGCAGACCCTTGGCGGTGCGGTCGGGGCCGAGGCGCTGGGCCAGCTTCGGCAGGAATTCGCTCGCAATGGCGCTGTGGACGAGGCAGACTTCCTCGGCGTTGCAGACGCTGGGGCGGCTGGCCTTGGCGTTCTCGATGATGTCCAGCGCCTTGGTCTGGTCGGCGGTGTCGTCCACGAAGATGTGGCAGATACCGGTGCCGGTCTGGATGCAGGGGACTTTCGCGTTCTCGACACAGGCACGGATGAGTCCGGCCCCGCCGCGCGGGATGAGCAGGTCCACATAGCCGACGGCGGTCATCAGGGCGTTGGCCGAGGCATGGGTGGTGTCCTCAATGAGGCAGACTGCTGTTTCAGGCAGACCGTTTGCCCGCAGACCCTGCCGCAAGGCCTGAACGATGGCGTTGGCCGAGCGCCACGCCTCTTTGCCGCAGCGGAGGATGCAGGCATTGCCGCTCTTGATGGCGAGGGCGGCAGCGTCGCTGGTGACGTTGGGGCGGCTCTCGTAGATGATGGCGATGACGCCCATCGGCACGGCGGTCTTCTCGATGACGAGGCCATTGGGACGCTCGATGTGGCTCAGCACCCGGCCCACCGGGTCAGGCAGGGCGGCAACGTCCCGGATGCCCTTGGCCATGGCCTCGATGCGCTGGGGCGTCAGGGCAAGGCGGTCCAGCATGACGTCGCTGATGCGGCCCTTGGCGGCGGCCATGTCCTCGGCGTTGGCGGCGAGGATGGCGTCCATGGACTCCGGTGCGCAGAGGGCATCAGCCATCCCGAGAAGGGCAGAATCACGGGTGCCGCTGTCCGAAAGGGCAACGGCAGTCTTGGCCCCGCGGGCGGCTTCCAGAATTTCCTGTGTGGTCATGTTATACCTCCTGTCTGTGGGCCGCAAAGCGGGTGCCTGCGGCACGGCCCTCGGCGATGTCATAGAGCAGCTCGGGGTGGGCGCCGTTCGCGATGACCATGTCAGCTCCGCTGGAGGTCACCATCCGGGCGGCCCGGAGTTTGGTGGACATTCCGCCGGTACCCAGCGCCGAGCCGGCTCCGTCGGCCAGCGCCATCACCTCGGGCGTGATGTCCTCCACCAGCGGGATGAGCTTTGCGTCCGGGTGGGTGTGGGGGTTGGCAGTGTAGAGGCCGTCGATGTCGCTCAGCAGCACCAGCAGATCGGCATGGATGCAGCAGGTGACGATGGCGGCCAGCGTGTCATTGTCGCCGATAGAGGTGATCTCGTCGGTGGCAACGGTGTCGTTCTCGTTGATGATGGGCAGCGCACCCAGCTCCAGCAGCCGGGTCAGGGTGTTCTGGAAATTCAGCCGCCGTCCCTCGTGCTCCACATCCACGCCGCTGTCAATGATGGCAATCACCTGGCCGTCGCCGGTATACGGGCTGCTGTCAGCCCCCACCATGGCAAGCGCGTTGGCATTTTCGTAATCCTGCTCCTGATCCTCCGGAACGGTAAAGACCGTCTCCACATAAACGGAGTCCACAGAGTCCAGGGCCGCAATGTCCTTCAGGAAGCGATACTCCACATCTGCGGCAAAGCCGTTCATGACCTCATAGTAATCATACCGCACAGCAAAGGCGCCGGCTGCAGGATCTTCTGCCGTAGCGTGGATCGAATCAGATGATTTTGCTGCCACCAGGTCTGCAATCTCCATCTGCACACGCTGATGCTGCGCCTCCTTCTCCCTTGTGCTGCCAAGCACAGTGGCAGGAACATCTTCCAGGCTGACAATCACAGTGACGACCTCATCGGGGTCGTAAGCAGATTCCATCAGCTCCGCTTTTTGCAGCCCATTTTCCTGGTCAAGCATATCCAGCAAACGCTGCTCCGTCCCATTCTCCAGGCCGGAAGTAACCGGCCCGCCATCGGAGCTGGCAGGCGCCGCCTGCACCGCCGCAGGCAGCATA
>OLZI01001323.1_pt1 | contig 13759 bp, 9 predicted proteins | sample 1674061 | NCBI WGS metagenome assembly OLZI01 (sample SAMEA103958139, study PRJEB25191) | human gut metagenome | biome: human-associated habitat [ENVO:00009003]; feature: intestine environment [ENVO:2100002]; material: feces | place: Germany | collected 2013/2015 | reverse complement strand
GCCGTTGCGGAACTCCACCAGCTGGCTCAGCACCCCCACCAGCATGGAGGTGTTCCTCTCCCGCGCGCGGATCTGTTCGGACAGCAGGCTGACCAGCCGCCGCTGCTTGGCATAGAGCTTGATGGTGTTGAACACCCGGCGGTAAACGACGCGGGCGTCGAACGGGCGGGCCACGTAATCCGAAACACCCATTTCATAGGCGCGGCGGACGGAGGCCTCGCTGTCCTCGCCGGAGATCATGATGACCGGCAGATCCTCGATGGCGTGGTTGCGGTTCATGAAGTCCAGCACCTCAAATCCGTTCATCTTGGGCATCATAAGGTCCAGCAGCACCAGCGCGATATCGCCCATGTACTGCTGCATCTTTTTCAGGCACTCCTCGCCGTCCGCAGCTTCGAGGATGCGGTAATCCCCGCACAGGATCTCCGACAGGATGGCGCGGTTCATCTCGGAATCGTCCACGATGAGGATCTGCGGCTTTTCCTCCCGGCGGCCCGGCGCATCCTCCTGAAGCATCTCGCCGGAGACGACGACGCAGTTCTTCCGGACCTTGGCCTGATACATCAGCCGGTCGGCCTGCCGGACCACGGCGTCCATGCTGTCGCTTGGCATCTGGATCAGCCCGCCGATGCTGGTCGAAAGCCGCATGTGGCTGTAGCCGGGCACGATGGCGTCATGGATCTTTTCGCAGATCCCCTCCAGTTTGATTTTGAAGTAATCCTCCGGGATGCCGGGCAGGATGAGCAGAAACTCGTCGCCGCCGAAGCGCACCAGCGCATCGGTCTGACGGATGCAGCCGCGCACGATGGTGGCGGCGGTCTTCAGGGCCATATCGCCCGCGTGGTGGCCGTAGGTATCGTTGTAGACCTTGAAGTCGTCCAGGTCCATCAGCGCCACGCCGATGGGGCCTTTCATGCTGCGGACGATCTCCTCGTAATAGCGGCGGTTATACATGTCGGTCAGAGGGTCGTGGTACAACTTGGTGTTGTAGCCGGAGAGCGCGCTGAACAGTGCCTCGGTGTCATCGGGTTCGACGATGGTATCGCTTTGCATCCGCTGCAGCAGTTCCAGCACATAGGGGGCTCCGTCCACCTCCATATATTGGGCCGACACCTGCACGATGTCCGGCGAGAAATATTCCAGCTTGGTGCGCTGGTCATGGTTCTCGAACGCACTCTTCACCGCGCAGTGGTGGCAGCGGCGGCTTCTGTGGCGGCAGGCATAGCACAGGTCTTCCGCCTTGGGGTTTGAGCGCACGCCCTCTTCGATCCGCTCGATGGCGGCTGCATCCAGCAGACGCACATCCGTATAGAACTGCTGCAGATCGCTGATGAGCGTCTGCACTTCCTGCATTGTTTTCATCTTCGCCGTTTCCTACGCCTTTCTGCGCACCTCTCCGAATGTTGGAACAGAAAAGGCGCTTTTCTTTCCTATTATAGACGGTATTCAGCCCAAATGGAAGGGATTTTCCAAAACTTTTCTGCAAAGCAGAATGCTGCCCCGCCGTTTTGCCAAAATCTGAACTTTTTCGGCACAAATGGTAGCCCTGTGAAACAAAAGGTGTTATAATAATTTTATCTATCACAAGCCATTTGACAGGAAGGGGTCCCCCACATGACGATCGAAGAATGCTACACGGCCATGGGCGCGAATTATCAGGACGTGCTCCGGCGCTTTTATAAACCCGATATGATCCGGCGCTTTGCCCGGATGTTTTTGCAGGACACCAGTTTTCAGCAGCTGACCGATGCCATGGCCCGGCAGGACGTCAAGGATGCGTTTCTTGCGGCGCACACCCTGAAAGGGGTCTGCCTCAACCTCGGCTTCAGCAACCTCATGCCCTCTGCAGTGGCCCTGACGGAGATTCTCCGCGCGGGGAGCTTTGACGGTGCCGCCGAGCAGTATGCCCTTGTAGAGAAGGAATATCACAAGACCATCGAGGCCCTCAACGCCCTCGATTGAGTTCCGGATGGAGCCACGGGGAGCCGGGGCTCCATTTTTCAGACCGGCTCGTTTTGGGGAAGGAGACATCATGCGATCTCGTTTTCGTCCGCTCATCAGTCTGGTGCTGAGCGCTGCGCTGCTGCTGGGCTGTGTGGGCTGCGGCGGCAGTGCCAAGGCACCCACCACCATCACGGTGTGGAACTATTACAGCGGCGACCTGCTGAGCAGCTTCAACGCTCTGGTGAACCAGTTCAACGCCACCGTCGGCAAAGAGAAGAACATCGTGGTCGAGAGCTTCAATCAGGGCAGCGTGACCGACCTGGAAGCGAACGTTCTGGCCGCTGCGCAGGGCAAGGTGGGCGCTGCGGCCCTGCCCAACCTCTACTCCGGCTATGCCGACATGGCCTATGACCTCGACCTGCTGGGCGAAGTCGTAGACCTGGCCCCCTATCTGACCGCAAAGGAGAAGGCCGCCTATGTGGACGGTTTTCTGGCCGAGGGCGACCTGATGAACAACGGGGAACTGAAGGTGTTCCCGGTGGCAAAATCCACCGAGCTGCTCTACCTGAACGCCACCGACTGGGCCCCCTTTGCTGCGGCCACCGGTGTGACCTACGACGACCTGGCCACTATGGAAGGCGTCGTGGAGGTGGCCCGCCAATACTACGACTGGACGGATGCCATGACCAGCACCCCCAACGACGGCAAGGCCTTCTTCGGCCGCGATGCGCTGGCCAACTACCTGCTGTGCGGTGCTCAGGAGATGGGCCTGACCATCTTTGATGCCGAGAACGGCGTCATGACCCTGCATTTTGACAAAGACGTCATCCGCAAACTGTGGGATAACTTCTATGTGCCCTACATCAAGGGCTGGTTCGGTGCCAGCGGCAAGTTCCGCAGCGACGACGTGAAGACCGGCAATCTGCTGGCCTACGTCGGCTCGTCGGCCAGCAGCCCCTTCTTCCCCACCCAGGTGATGACCAACGACACCGAGAGCCACGCCATCGAACCGGCCATCCTGCCCTGCCCATCCTTTGCGGGCTGCAGCCCGGTCGCCGCCCAGCAGGGTGCCGGCATGATCGTGACCAAAGGCACCGACGCCCAGATCCGGGCCTGCGTTGAATTTCTGAAGTGGTTCACCCAGCCGGAAAACAACATCGCGTTCTCCGTGAACTCCGGCTATCTGCCCGTGACCCACGCCGCCGCAAGCCCGGACGCCATTCAGGCCAGCGGACTGGAGCTGACCGACCTCATCACCCAGGTGCTGGACCTCTCGCTGGATGCCGTAGAGCATGACGCCCTGTACACGACCCACGCCTTCCCGGAGGGTTCCACGGCCCGCTTCACCCTGCAAAATGCCATGACCGATGCGGCGGAGGCCGACCGGGCCATCGTGAAAGAGCGGCTCGCCGCCGGGCAGACGCCCGAAGAAGCCGAATCCGAATTTTTGACCGACGAATACTTTGACCAGTGGTACGAATCCACGAAGGCCGCGCTGGAAGCCTACGCCGGCTGACATCTGCCGCCCCCAACCCTTTTTGAAAGGAGCACCGGCCCATGAAACACTTCACCCGGCACAAACCGTCCGGGACCCGCGCAGAGCGCTCCATTTTCGGCACGATCTTCAAGGCGATGGTCGGTGTGCTGCTGGTGGAGGTCGCACTGCTCGTCGCGTCCATCTATGTGATGCGGGTCGGCCCCCAGCTGGACCAGAACGCGGAGGACATCCTCGCCATGCAGGTGAAGAACCGCAGCCGATACATCCAGACCACCCTGAACGATGCGCGGGAGCTTTCCACTCTGGAAAGTGAGATCAACGCCCTGACGCAGGAGCTGCTGGACAGCGGCAGGATCGACCTTGCCACGCTGGACAGCAGCAGCATCACCGCCTACCCCCTGCTGGAAGCGGCCACCCCAAAGCTCATCGCCGCTCTGCGCAACAGACCGGTGACCGGCATCTTTCTGGTGCTGAACACCCACGACCTGAACGAGCGCTCCGCTGGCAAGCGCCTGCCCTCCATCTATCTACGGGATCTGGACCCCGACGCCTCGCCCTCCGAAAACAATTCCGACCTGCTGTTCGAGCGGGCACCGGCCCAGCTGGTGCAGGAGCAGAGCATCGCCACCGACAAGAGCTGGTCCCCCGCCCTCACCTATCAGGCAAACGCCAGAGGCTATCTCTATGCGCCGTTCCAGGCGGCCTATGACGATGGTGCCCAGCTGAGCCCGGCTGATTACGGCCACTGGACCATCACCCCCTATGCTCTGAAAGGTGACGACCGGCAGGCCATTTATTACAGCCAGCCCCTCATCCTGCCGGACGGCACCGTCTACGGCGTCATCGGCGTGGAGCTTCTGACCAGCTACCTCACCGAGAAGCTGCCCTGCGCCGAACTGCAGGGCGACGGCTCCGGCCTCTATCTGCTGGCCTGCTCCAATGCGCCTTTGAACCTGGACACCCTCTCGCTGGATCTTGCACCGGTCCTGTGCAGCGGCAGTTCGGCGTTTGCCAGCGGCACCACCGCTGCGGCATCCCGGCGCGGCATCGGCTGCTTCCGTCTGGTGCAGGACCATGTCACCTACACAGCCTCCGTGATGCCGCTGAATCTCTACAACCGGAACGCCCCCTTCTCCGGGGATCACTGGTATCTGGTGGGCATGGTGCCCACGGCCAACCTCTCGGCCTTCTCCAACCGGGTGCAGCAGCTGCTCTTCCTCACCGTGCTGCTCACCCTCATCGCAGGCTTTCTGGCGAGCTTTCTGGTCAGTGAGCGGATGTCCAAGCCCGTCCATCAGCTCTCCGCTGCCGTGGCCAAAGCGCAGGAAAACGCCGTGGCCATGCCGCAGCTGCCCACTACCGGCATCATGGAAGTAGACCAGTTTGCCTCGGCCATCACCCACCTTTCGGAGGATGTGCTGGCCTCCTCCACCCGCTTTCTGCGGATCATGGAGATGGCCACGGTGGAGCTGGGCGGCTACGAGCTGCGCAGCGACAGTGTCTTTGCCACCGACAACTTCTTCCAGATGCTGGGGCTGGCCACCCCGGAGCCGCTCACGCCCCGCAGTTTCCGCAACGCCCTCTCCCGGATCGCGCATTCCAGCCTCTACCGCACTACGGATGCAGGCAACTCCGTCTTCCTCGTCCAGAAAGAGAACGAGGTGCGGTATGTGATCCTCCGTGTGACCCGCATCTGCGGCGAGACTGCCTCGGAGGTGGGCCTGCTCGAAGACGTGACCATCCCCACGCTGGAGCAGCAGCGCATCGAGCGGGAGCGCGACTACGATATCCTCACCGGGCTGTACAACCGTCAGGCGTTCAACCGGGTCTGCGCCGACCTCTTTGCCCACCCGGCCCAGCTGCACTGTTCGGCTCTGCTGATGATGGATCTGGACAATCTCAAGCAGATCAACGACACCTACGGCCACGACTGGGGCGACCAGTACATCCACCAGACCGGCCAGTGCTTCGCCGCCAACACCTCAAAGAATACCGTCTGCTCCCGCCTGTCCGGCGACGAGTTCCTGCTGCTGTTCTACGGGTACGACACACAGGACGCCATCCGCGCCGAGCTGGACAAGCTGAGCGCCGCCCTGCGGGCCAGCTGCTCCACCCTACCCAACGGCAAAACGCTGAACATCAGCATCTCCGGCGGCGTGGCCTGGTACCCGGAGGACGGCAAAGACCTGAAGACCCTGAAAAAATACGCCGACTTCGCTATGTATCAGGTCAAGCAGTCCCGCAAGGGACAGGTGGGCGATTTTGACATCGGCGTCTACCACCGCGAGGAGTATGCCGCCCAGACCCAGCGCGAGTTCCTGCAAGTGCTGCAGGAAGAGCAGGTGTACTACTACTTCCAACCCATCTTCAGCGCACAGACCGGACAGGTGGTGGCCTACGAGGCGCTGATGCGGGTGAACACGCCCACCCTCACCTCGCCTTCGCAGGTGATGGCGCTGGCCCACGAGCTGGACCGCCTGTACGACATTGAGCGGATCACCATGTTCCATTCCAGCGAGGCATTCGAGAAGCTGCAGAGCCGGGGCCTCATCCAGAAGGACGCCCTGCTCTTCGTCAACTCCATCGCCAATGTGCACCTGAACGATGCGGACATCCAGGAATATCACCACCGCTACCCCGACCTGCTCAAACAGCTCGTCGTGGAGATCACCGAACAGGAAGACCTGGACCGCGCATGTCTGGAGCGGAAGCGGAACATTCCGGGCTTCTCCGGTGCCTTCGCGCTGGATGACTACGGCACCGGCTACAGCAACGAGCTCAATCTGCTGGAGCTGTCGCCCCAGTACATCAAGATTGACATCTCCATCATCCGCGGCATCGAGAAGGATCCCGACAAGCAGCAGATCGTCTCGAACATCGTGGCCTACGCCCACGCCCGCAGTATGCAGATCCTCGCTGAGGGCATCGAGGAAGAGATCCAGCTGCGCAAGGTCATCGACCTGGGCGTGGACCTGCTGCAGGGCTACTACCTCAGTCGCCCGGCAGCCGTGCCCTCCCCCATCGCATCCGAAGCGCTGGATGTCATCCGCGCTACCAGCGCCGCGCATTCAGATGCCGGCTAAGTGCAAAAAAGAAACGGCCGAAAGGCCGTTTCTTTTTTATCGCAATTTTCAAAAATAGTGCCAATCAAAACGGCATCTTTGCGATATGCAGTTTGCGGATGTTGCTTGTGCATTAAAAGCGCAAACTGCTATATTATCTACCCAGCTGCCAGAATGCGACGGCGCTGGCGGCGGCGACATTGAGCGAATCGACGCCGTGGGACATGGGGATCTTGACCGTGTAATCGCAGGCGGCGATGGTGGCATGGGCCAGACCGTCGCCCTCGGTGCCCAGCACGATGGCAAGTTTCGGCTCTGCGGCCAGCGCTTCGTCGTCGATGGGGACCGAGCGGTCGCTCAGAGCCATGGCTGCCGTTTTGAAGCCCATGGCGCGGAGGCGGGCCAGCCCCTGTCCGGGCCAGTCGGCGGGCGTCTCGCCCAGCTGGGCCCAGGGCACCTGAAACACCGTGCCCATACTCACCCGCACCGCGCGGCGGCACAGCGGGTCGCAGCAGGAGGGGTTGATGAGGACGGCGTCCATGTTCAGCGCTGCCGCACTGCGGAAGATGGCGCCCACGTTGGTGGAGTCCACGATGCCTTCCAGCACCGCGACGCGGCGGGCCTCTTTGCACAGCTCCTCGTCGCTGCGGGGGGCCGGGCGGCGGAAGGCGCAGAGCACACCCCGCGTCAGCTCAAACCCGGTGAGCTCGGCCAGCAGCTCCCGGTCCGCCGTGTAGACCGGGGCATCGCCGCAGCGGGTCAGGATCTCCGCCGCCGGGCCGGTGATCTGCCTGCGCTCCATCAGCAGCGAGACCGGCTCATACCCGGCGTCCAGCGCACGGGAGATCACCTTGGGGCTCTCGGCGATGAAGATGCCTTTTTCGGGTTCCAGCCGGCTGCGCAGCTGGTTCTGCGTCAGGCGGGCGTAGGGGTCCAGCTCCGGCGCATGGAAATCGGTGATCTCGACGATGTTCGGCATGAGAATTTCTCCTTTTGGTTCCAGAATCAGTCTTTATTGTAGCACAATCGGCGTTTCTTTGCAAAACATGGTGGCCATGTTCGTTTTACATGGTCGAATCCGCCAAAAACGCCGCCAAAATTTTGACAAATCTTCCAAAATGCGCTATCATAGACAGGAACTTGTGAAGAGGGGGAACCATTCCGTGTCCATCAGTCGAAAACTGTCCCACAATGGGCAGATGTCCGAGGCGTTCTGCACCGCCATGTTCCTGTCGGTCTCCGGTGGCCTGCAAGATGTTTACACCTATTTATATCGCGGCAAGGTGTTTGCCAATGCACAGACCGGCAACATCGTGCTGTGCAGCGTGAAGCTGGTCGAGGGCGACTGGAGTGCGGTGCTGCACTATCTGGTGCCGCTGTGCTTCTTTGCGCTGGGCGTGTTCACGGCGGAACTGCTGCGCCAGAAATTCCAGCAGATGCAGCGGCTCCACTGGCGGCAGCTGGTGGTGCTGTGTGAGATCGTGATGCTATTCGTGGTCGGCTTCTTCCCGCAGGAGTGGAATCTGGTGGCCAACGCGCTGGTCTCATTTGCCTGCGCGATGCAGGTGCAGGCGTTCCGCAAGGTGAACGGCTATGCCTTTGCCAGCACCATGTGCATCGGCAACCTGCGCAGCGGCATGGATTCGCTGTGCAGCTGGCTCGTGGCGGGCAACCGCGCCGCCCGGAGCAAAGCCTTCCACTATTTCGCCATCATCCTCCTGTTTGCGCTGGGCGCAGGCCTGGGCAGCGTGGCGCTGGGGTTCTGCGGCGCAAAGGCGATCTGGTTCTCCTGCCTTCTTCTGGCCGTGAGCTTCTGCCTGATGTTCCTCAAGGAAGACATCGAGGAGCTGGAAGAGGACATTGAAAAATTGGAAGCCAAGCATTGAAATTAAATCATCGAGAGATTGCTGAACTCTCCCCCAGTCACCTGACGGTGACAGCCCCCCTCATTGAGGAAGGCGGCATCGCGCAAGCGATGACGGAAGGAGTTCCGCAATCTCTTTTTCTTTTTTCCGAACACTTTGCCCCTGCCGTTCGTCTAACAGGCAGAACGATGCAAGAAAGGAGGAAGCCCCATGTGGGAGCTGCTGTACGAGACCTTCTGGGACCGGCTGGAACATTTCTGCTACAAGCTCTGCCGGGACGAAGCCCGCGCCGAGGACCTGACCCAGGAAGTCTTTCTGCGGGCGCTGCAGAACCGCACCTTAATCGATACGTTCACCGAGCGCCAGTGCAAGGCCTGGCTGTTTGCCGCAGCGCGGAACCTCTACTGCGACCAGGTCCGCCGGGCGGCCAAGGAAGAAGCCCTGCTCACCTCCCTGCTGCCGCCGGACGGTGACGACTCCGCCGATGAGACGGCCGCGTCTGCTCTCGGCTCGGTGGAACTGGGCACCGTGCTGGATCAACTCTCCGAACTGGACCGCCTGCTCTTCACCCTGCGCTACGACGAGGGCTATACGTCCGCCGAGCTGAGCCGCTTGTTCGAGCTGCCGCCCGGAACCGTCCGCCGCCGCCTTTCCCAGACACGCCATCTGCTGAAAACGAACCTTACGGAGGATTGAACCATGAAAAAGAAACTGAATGCCAACGCCATCGTGCTCGACCTGCGCCGCCTGACCGAAGAGACACTTTCTGCCTACGAGCACATTTCGCTGAACGCGGTCATCACCCTGACCAACCCCCGCACCCAGGCCCTGCTGAGCCAGTATAATGTCAAGCTGAACACCGTGCTGTGCAAAAATCTGCCGGACGACGCGGACATCCGCGCCAGCGTAACCAACGGCAAGACCACCCTGAGCGCCGCCTCCAAGCCGGAGGCAAAGCAGGTGCTCGTCATCAACGGCAAAGTCACCGTCCTGCCCGACGCCGCCGAGACCCTGCGCCAGTACGAAGCGCTGGTCGTGAACGGAAAAGCGACCTGCCCGGCCTCGCTCGCGGCGCTGTTCACCGAGGCGGCCACCGTCAACGGCAAGCTGGTGATCTACCCGGACGAGGCCGTGGTGCTGAGCGGCCGTTCCGTCAAGCTGGACCGTGCCTTCCTTCTGCGGGCACAGGAGCGGCTGTACTGGAACGAGCGGCTCTTCGTCGCCGTGGACCCGAAGCTGGATGCCGCCGCGCTGGCCGCAAAGGGCTGCCGCTTCGCCGCGCCCAAGGCGGTGTTGGCCGAATCGCTGGCCGAGACGCTGGCCCCGCTCTTCACCGAGGATACCGAGCTGGTCATCCTGCCCGACGGCACCGCCGTGGTGGATGACGACCTCAACCTGACCGCTGCGGCCCTGCGCCGGTATGGTACTAAGCTCTATGTGCTGGGCGACGTGACCATCTCCGCCGACTGCATCGCGGCTTTGGGCAAGCTGGAATTCTTCCACGCCAGCGGTACCGTGACCCTGCCGCAGGAAGCCGAAGAGACGTTCTGTTCCATCCCCGACCTCGCATACGACGAGCTGCGGGTCCTGTCCGGCCACCTGTTCAGCGGCCTGCCCAAGCTGACCCTGACTCCCGATTTGCTGGCACAGTACCCGGAGGGCATCGCCTGTGTGGACTGCGCCATGGTCCGGCTCGACCCGGCCCTTCTGCCGGATGAGATTGCGAAGCACTGCCAGTTCGACGGCTGCGCGCTGGTCCAGTGCACCGAAGTCCAGCAGAACGCCGTGGTCGCCGTTTCCCGCAATGTGGCGCAGATTCACGCCAGCCAGAAGGACGGCCCGCTGAACGGCCTGTTCGACCCCGATACCGCCTCCATGCAGGCCCTTCAGTTGACGCTGTAAGCACCCTTCCTCCCTGAAATGATGCACCTCCCGCACTGCTGCCCTTCCCTCCGGGCAGGCGGTGCGGGAATTTTTGCAGCGAAACGCGGTTTGACAGGGATTTTTTCATTGCGCTGCCGGGCCGGATATGGTATACTGATTCCATGTGTTAAAAACGCCCCGGCGGCCGGAACGGTGTTGGCTGCCGCTGCGGGTTTTCTTTGAGGAATAGGAGCAACGAATGAAAAAAGGATTTGACAACGACAAATACCTGCAGATGCAGTCCGAGCACATCCGCGAGCGGATCGCACAGTTCGACAACAAGCTGTATCTGGAATTCGGCGGCAAGCTGTTCGATGACTACCACGCCTCCCGTGTGCTGCCCGGCTTCCAGCCGGACTCCAAGCTGCAGATGCTGCTGCAGCTGAAGGATCAGGCCGAGATCGTCATCGTCATCAGCGCCGAAGATATCGTGAGCAGCAAGGTGCGCGGCGACTACGGCATCACCTACGACCTGGACGTGCTTCGCCTCATCGACGCCTTCCAGGAGCGGGGGCTGTTCGTGGGCAGCGTCTGCGTGACCATGTACACGGCCGCACCCGAAGTGGAAGCCTTTGAAAAGCGGCTGAACGGTCTGGGCATCCGGACGTTCCGTCATTATAAGATCCCCGGCTACCCCAACGACGTGGCCCGCATCGTGAGCGACGAGGGCTATGGCCGCAACGAGTACATCGAGACCGAGCGCCCGCTGGTGGTCATCACGGCCCCCGGCCCCGGCAGCGGCAAGATGGCCACCTGCCTGTCCCAGCTGTACCACGAGTACAAGCGGGGCGTCAAGGCCGGTTATGCCAAGTTCGAGACCTTCCCCATCTGGAACATCCCGCTCAAGCACCCGGTGAACCTGGCCTATGAGGCCGCTACCGCCGACCTGAACGATGTGAACATGATCGACCCGTTCCATCTGGAAGCCTACGGCAAGACCGCCGTCAACTACAACCGCGACATTGAGATCTTCCCGGTGGTCAACGCGATGTTCGAGCTGATCGCAGGCCAGAGCCCCTACCACTCCCCCACCGACATGGGCGTGAATATGGCAGGCAACTGCATCGTGGACGATGCCGTCTGCTGCGAGGCCTCCTGCAACGAGATCGTCCGCCGGTACTTCAAGTCTCTGTGTGCGCTCAAGAACGGCGCACAGGTCCAGAGCGAGGTCTACAAGCTGGAACTTCTGATGAACCAGGCAGGCCTTACGCTGGGCAGCCGCCCCGTGGAGCAGGCCGCTCACGCCGTCTCGGAGAAGACCGGCGGGGCACCGGCCGCCGCCATCGAGCTGTCGGACGGCACCGTCATCACCGGCAAGACCGGCCCGCTGCTGGGTGCAGCCGCCTCGGCGCTGCTCAATGCGCTGAAGAAACTGGCCGGCATCGACCAGGAAATGGATCTTGTCTCTGCGGCCGCCATCGAGCCGATCCAGACCCTCAAGACCAATTATCTGGGCAGCAAGAACCCCCGCCTGCACACCGATGAGATCCTCATCGCGCTGTCAAGCTCCGCTGCCACTAACCCCACCGCTGCGATGGCCCTGCACCAGCTCTCCAAGCTGAAGGGCTGCGACATGCACTCCACGGTCATCCTGTCCAGCGTGGACGACGACACCGTGAAGAAGCTGGGCATCTACCTGACCTGCGAACCCGCCTACGAGGAAGAGGGCCGCAAGTACCACAAGAAATAAGCGCAACAAAAAAGAGAACCGCCGCGGCGGTTCTCTTTTTGCATTCACAGGCGGGTCTGCACCCAGTATTCGCCCATGCTCTGGCCGGGCTGGTCGGTGACGTCATCGTTCAGGTAGTCCGCCAGACCGCAGGACGCCGGGTCCCACCCGCGCGCCTGTTCGACCGAATCGTACTCCACCTCGGCGTACCAGAACTCGGTGGGCTGGCCTTCGTCCACATGGTTCACTTCCAGCACCAGCCCATCCGGCAGCAGGTAACTGCGGCGGATCTTCGGGATGAGCGGCCTGCCGATGATCTTCGTCTCTAAATCGTCAAACAACGCTTTGTCGATGGAGCGTTCGATCTCTTCCCGCGCCAGCCCGCCGCCGGATTTGAAGCAGAGGATATAGTCGGTGCTGCCGCCCGTCCGGGCCTCCTCCCGGATGCGGACCGTTGGACGGACGCTGATATACCCCTGCCGCATCGCAAATTCCTCTTGCAGCGGCATCTCCGGGAAACCCGCTCCCTCCGGCCAGCCGTTCACCATCCATTTGCGTTCGATCTCCATTGCTTTGCCCTCATTTCTGTTGGATTTTGTATTTATTCTAACACGGTTTTATGATATTATAAAGAGGATCTGAATCAAAAAATACAGTGCTGGAAGCGGGCCGCATCGCCGGGAGCATTTTCCTCGTGCGGCGGAGAGCGCACCTCTGCGATACAACCGCCCCGCTCAGCCTGTCGTATCTCAAACACAAGGAGTTTCTATGAAATCGACCCGCAACTATCCCATCTACAAAGTCAACAAACACGCTGAGGGGCTGCTGGTGGGCGGCCACCCGTGGGTATACGAGAACGACATCCTCGAAGCACCGGAGACCACGCCGGAGAACGGCACGCTGGCCGATGTGGTAAGCCCCAAGGGGGCCTACCTCGGCACCGGCTTTCTCTCGCTCCAGAGCAAGATCCGGGTGCGGCTCATCTCCCGCAACGCCAACGATACCTTTGACGCTGACTTCTGGCGCCGCCGGGTGGAGTATGCCTGGAACTACCGCAAGACCGTTCTGGAACCGGATGACCTCTCGGCCTGCCGGGTCATCTTCGGCGAGGCCGACCAGTTCCCCGGCCTGACGGTGGACCGGTTCCAGAATATCCTCGTCACCCAGACCCTCAGCGTCGGCATGGAAAAACTCAAGCCCCTCCTCTTCCCCCTTCTGGCAGAAGTGCTGCGGGCCGACGGCCAGACCATCGACGGCATCTACGAGCGGAACGATGAGGCTCTGCGCGCCAAGGAAGGGCTGGCGCAGAACAAGGGCTGGTTCGAGCTGCCCGGCGAGACCCACCCCACTTCCACCCAGACCGAGATCTGCGAAAACGGCGTTTTTTACCACGTTGATTTCGAGAACGGCCAGAAGACCGGCTTCTTCCTCGACCAGAAATACAACCGCCGCGCCGTGGCCCGCATCGCCGCCGGGCACACGGTGCTGGACTGCTTCACCCACACCGGCAGCTTTGCGCTGAACGCGGCCAGGGGCGGGGCCGCCCGCGTCACCGCTGCCGACATCAGCGCCGATGCAATCGCCATGGCCCAGCGGAACGCCGAACGCAACGGCCTCGACAACATGGACTTCCTCTGCGAGGACACCTTCGCGCTGCTGCCCCGGCTGGAAAAGGAGGGCCACCCCTACGACTTTATCATTCTCGACCCGCCCGCCTTCACCAAGGCGCGCCGCACCGTTGAGAACGCCATGCGCGGCTACAAGGAGATCAACTACCGCGCCATGAAGCTGCTGCCCC
>OLZI01001322.1_pt1 | contig 13760 bp, 14 predicted proteins | sample 1674061 | NCBI WGS metagenome assembly OLZI01 (sample SAMEA103958139, study PRJEB25191) | human gut metagenome | biome: human-associated habitat [ENVO:00009003]; feature: intestine environment [ENVO:2100002]; material: feces | place: Germany | collected 2013/2015 | reverse complement strand
GTATATGAGTTAAAAGAAACACCGGAAGGAGTTAAGATTATGTGTAACGAGATGCAGAAAATTTTGGATGAGGGAATTGAAATTGGAACGGAAAGGGGAATAGAAAAGGGAATAAAACTATGCCAGGGTTTCGGCAGTTCTAGGGAGCTTGCGAAACATAAAATTATGGAGGAGTTTTCACTATCTGCAGAACAAGCGGAAGAAAAATTGAATTTGTACTGGTAAACTTGCTGTATAGGGGTTGTTGTAATATCGTTTTTTATATTACAACAACCCCGTATTTTTTTATAAAAATTCCGTTGCTTGCCTTTTGCGAAATTTCCCGTATAATTGATGTGTCAGAAATGAGGTGAGCAAGTGGAATTATACGAAAGCGGACAGTTGGAAAAAAGTGATATACTGGATAAGATCATAAATGAGCAGGAAATATTGAATATATTTTTCCGGCGCTCTATTTCAAATGCAACACGGGCGAATACAGCAATGAAATTGCTGAATGCGGAGATTCAGCGGGATCCGTCCATCCGCTCTACGGCACTTGCATTATCTACTTATCTTACTCAAAAATGGGCGCTGGAGCATAATATAACAACGGGTCTGTCAGACAAAGAGTGTCCAGAGGGGATTGCTGAAATGATAGATCTGAATCGGATTCTGTCTGAAATCCTGGACGAAAAGGATGTACTGATGAATTTGAAGTATCGGAGGCTTCAATTTGCCAATACGAGAAAAATTACGGATCTGGTAGAGAAAGCGGTAAATCATCTGCAGTACATTCCGGAGAATGGGTACCGCTACCATCACATTATATCCGGATTGCATATATATCCGGGAAAGTATGGGGAAAATGGACCGTCATTTTATGAAGTGAAGACGCATTACATAGCAGCGGTAAAAATGCTGAGTATTCAGTATGGAGAGAGGTTTGATTATTTGTTTTCGCGGATCCTGTATTCGAGGCGTTCCTTAGATGAGGAGTCCGAAGAGCTTTTTCACAATACGGAAGCTCTGATGAAATGTTACTGTACAATATTGTGGAGATACGGAGAGGATGGCACTTTATTCAAGGCAATTAGAAACTGCAGGACTACGGAGGAGCTTTTAGAATTTGGACATAGATTTGCAGATCTGGATTGCGAGAGGAGCATATTGGAGTATATGATTCTGATCCGCAATGCAATCGAGCAGGTAAAGTATTTTCCAAAAAACGGGGAACTATCTTCTAAGTCTATGCACCCAGAATACAATACTAATATTATATTTGTCAATATCTTCTTTTAGAACTCAATGTCTATGATATCCAGATAATCATAATGAATACCCTTTGAACCAAAGAATTCTTCACATGCAGCAGAAATCAGGCTGTCAGTATCCCAGTCATCTTTCGACGCAGTATTTTTCAACCGCTCTATAACTGCTGTAAGCTCTTTGCTATTCACAGGCCAACTTGTCTTGACCTTTATAATAACATCTACATCTGTTCCACAACCATCTACATTCTTTTCCGTGAATCTCACATATTTCATACCCATTTTCTCCTTTTAGTAAACAATATATCTTTTTATCAGTGCAACCATAGATTTCGGAAGATTATTAAGCTCTGTTATATTCAGAAAATTTTCTTCCCCATACAAAGCTTTTATATTTTCCGCATCATCTCCGATTGCTGCGCCAATGATTTTTATACCTGCCTTTCTGCCTTTTTGAATCGTATCTCTCATATGAGCTGTCTCGTGTGGCTGTCCATCTGATATAACAATGATCACCTTTGTCCTTTCTTCTCTCTCCAGCATTCTTTGAATAGCGTATGCAATAACATGACCGTCATTATTCCTACCCCTGGCCGTAATTCCCATCAATCGTAACGAGTCCTGTTTACTCCAGGAATCAAAATCCCGATAATGGTACATTATCGTCCCTTCGCTTCTTCCTGTGGAATGCCCGAACATCAAACATGGAATCTCAAGTTTTCTCACAAACAGATCTACCAAAACCGCCATGTTTTTTAGAGCTTCTATACGATTTCCTCTCATAGAGCCTGATTCATCCATTATAATACATAATGACAGATCCAGTTTTTCAAATGGAATACGGTTGCGATAGAATACCTGTCCATCTGTTCTGTAAAGCTGTTTTTTGTTCAAGTATCCCATATATTGCCCGGACATTTTGGTGTTAATTTTACGCTCTTCCAGTTCTTTCTCCAATCGCCTAGAGCAAGCGTTCGCCACTTTACAAACCTCTTTTTCAATTAGTTTATAAAGAACTTCATAGGTATCCGGGACATTGCTTTCTCGCTTTATTTGAAATCCCTGATCATAATACGAATCTTCTCTTCTGATTTCTTTGACGATTTCTCGCTTCTGTGTCTGCAGCTCCTGACATTTTTCTTTTTCATATGCAATGTTGGCATTTTCTTCAGCCACAGCTTTTAAGATTTTATCAAATTCTGTCCTTCCAGCAAAAGAACTCGCTTCACCGTCCTGCACGCTCTCAGAGGCTTCCTGTGCCCTTTTCGTAGCTTTCTCCATATCTGGTTCATGCTCTCTCAAAATTCCCTTATATGAGCTTCCTTGCGCCTCTGTAAAGGGCATAGAGGCATTCATGCTCTCTTGCTCTTTCATCATTACTTCCAATGGTTCTGTATTTTTCCCATTTTCGGCATCATTTTTTTCTGATGTTCCAGTATCCATAGAATTATTCTGCTCTGATTCAGCTTTCTTTTCAGACGAATCCTCCCCAGAAGAAGACGGCTCATTATCTCGGCTCTGCCCTTGCCCCTGGTCTTTTGACTGTCCCTGGCTGCTTTCTGCAGTGCTGTCCGTGTACTTTAATAATTCCCTGTAATACGGCCACATAACTGTCGCTATGGTAATAATACAGTTTTCTATCGCCACTGTATTATTACTGTTTCCATGAGCATCTATGATATTCTTGATTCTCTCTAAATCTATCAGAAGATCTGGGGAAATATTCAGCTCATTCCCAAGCTTTGTTTTACCATATTTGGCATACCACAGCGTTTGCATCATAAGTGAGCTGATTTTTTTCACTGTCGCAGCTTCTGGTCCTTCATCTGCAGCCTTTTTGTTCAATCGCTCTTCCATCGTTTCAGCTTTATCAAACATTTCTTCCCGCAGAATAAATAAACATTTTGTATAATAACCTGAAATCATCTCAGAAATCAGCAATTCATCAATAGCATCGTTCATTGCATTTTCAAGCCATTTTAAATCCTTGCCTATAATTTTCTTTATAATGCCATTGTCTTTAATCCTGGCCTGCATTTCTTCATAGTCTGTCTGCATATCCGGTTCTGAAAAGGTCATTTCCCGAACTATTCCCGCTTTTTCATAATCCACGAAAAAATTATGCCATCCCGGACCATCTAAAAAAAGAACGTGGCTAAGTTCATGCAGTACCATTCCAATGCTTAATTCGAATTGCTTTTTTAAATCCGGTACGTTTCGGATAAGCTTATATGCCGCATTGAGTAAAATCCAACTATTACTGTCTGTGCAAGCTGTGGTTTTATTTTCCGGTTCATACAGCACCTGTACTTTTATTCTGGGGGGATTTATTTTTCCCGCTTCCTGAAAACACCGTGCCAATACTGCCTGCACCATTTTCTGTAAGTATTCCAAATACTCTGTTGACTGAAAAAAAGTATCTGCAGTCAAATTTTTCATGAACTGCGATACCTTCTTTTGTAATCCTTCAAATTTCATATTTTTCCTTTCTGAAGGATCTGACAACGCAGATCCTTCAAATACTGTTTAAACAAATTCTGTCAAAACACAAGACTCCAGCTCTGACATCAGTTCCTCATTTTGTGTAGCCAGTGGAATAATTGTATCTTTTGCTGACTCATAAGCATCTCCCAGAAGTACATACCACGAAATCCAGTTGCATAACTCTCTGGTTCCACATGAGTAGTTCTCCTCGCCGCTGGTCTGAAGCACCCTGCACATAGCACTTTGAACTTTCAGCATTTTACGAATCGTTTTCGTATCATCAAATCCTGTATTGGACTTAATACGCTCGATCATCTCATCATCTGACGGCTTATCAAACCTCAGCGCCATATGAAATCGGCTCAAATGAGATGCATTTACATCCCTACATGCTGCATAACTCCTGTTCGTAGTATCCACTGCAATAAAATCTGGATGCCTATTCACAATTTCACCGCTCTGGCATACCATAGTTGCCGTTCTATCCAATAATGAATTTAGTCCAACAATCACTCCCGGATTTGCTACAATATTGGGTTCTTGTAGTTCTACTAGATAGCCATACCGAAAAGCCTTGGCCAACGGACTATCTACATACTTAAATCTTTGGCCACTTGTATTCATTCCTGCAGCGATTTTATCAAAAATTGCTGCCATAGCCTCTTCTGGTGTAGCGTCATCTTTATGTTTGCCTGTGATTTTCTCGTAACTTGCAACTGGATCCAATGCACAGCTCAAAGAGTCTGGATATTCTTTTACCAATTCAGCGACTGAACACACATTTCCAGTTTCATCTACGGTTTCCGGAGCAATGCTCTGCAGAAGATCTAATATTTCAGTATTGGCAGAAAAAGTGATCGACACATATGGGATTCCCAATGCCAGGGATAATGCCATTGCTGCACTTGTTTTTCCTCCACCAGCTTCTCCATAAAAATAGAAATTGGAAAAAGCAATCGTCTTTCCATATGTAGCTTTGGCCGCGATTGCTGCTTTTACAAGCTGCTTCGGTACCTGGTACCACTCTCCCAACTTTGCCGCTGTAGCCTGCATCATCAGTTTTTCGCTATCTGTCAACTGTCTGTTTGGATTTCGAACAAACGCATCGGTAATAGAACGCACTGTCCATTTCTTCTGTAACTGTAATTCTGCCATTTTATGTCCAGCTAAAACATTCTTTTTCACCATTCCGGCAAATTTCTTGAACTCGCCTCCGGCGTGCATTTTCTTTACAGTAACATTTTCGATGTCGCTTATGGAAAGAAGTTCTTGTGTCCCCTGATCCTGGCAGACAATCTTCATTCCACTTCCGTCTATGGCATTGCAGTTATCCGTATATGTGCATCTCTGATAAACATTATCACAAAGAACTGCAGCCGCTTCCCAACATGAATGCTTGGAAGTTTCAGATGTACTTTTTTGATAATCTAACAGAGACGTTCGGAAGTATTCGTACTTTTCCTTGAACTCTACATTTTTAAGGAATTCTGGTATCAAAGCGAAGAACATAACCTGCTCATAATTACCAGCCTTTCCTATTTCGTATGCAGCAGCGCCTTTGATAGAGACCGCATTTTTTCTTACCACAGCAATTTTAAATTCCCAACGGCCATTTCTATTTACAGCTTTGCCTAATTGCAGCATTTCTTCTTTGCCAGGATACTCAACCAAATATTCTCCCGATTCAGCCTCGCCAACAGCTGCTTCCGGAACAATTCCCTTTGAAAGCTTCTCTTCCATAGAAACATATTCCATGACAGCCTCGATCAATGCCGGGAAATATGACAGACGCATATTGGTGTTTCCCTGGGAAACCGCATATTTAGAACTTCCAAACGAGTCCTGTGACATTTTCATCTGCATCATATATGATTTTACGGCTACCGAATCCTCAAATGGCTCCTTAGTAGTTATAACTGAACCGGATACCAAAAATATTGATTTTAACACGAAGCAGCCACCTCCTTTGCACGATAGACCAAGAATAAGCGTCCCTGATCGTCCAGTTTTGTAGCCACTCCATCCTTCCGGAACAAACTCATAGCAACTTCCAGATCTATATTTTCCGGAACAGCCGCTATATTCTCACATAAGATCTCACCAGGATACTTCCGTGTCATTTCATTTTCTGTCACCGGCAAGTTCAGATATACACTTGCAACCTTCTCGAAAATGTCATTATACCAACTCTCTGTGTTTTTTCGCTTTTCATCTTTTACTACAGCATCAAAACTTTTCTTTTTCTCTGCTTTATGAAATAGTTGAAACATATTTTCCCTCCACATCAAAACAGAGACAAGAATCTTCATTCCTGCCTCTGCTCACTTCTTTTGCTTTAGTCATACGGTAATTCATCTGATAAATCCAGATTAGTGAAACCATTCTCATAGATCGACATATCAAATGCCCCTGGATCATCGTGTACCGGTCCTGTTTCCTGCTGACTCTTTTTTGCAGAACCACCTTTCTGATTACCAGTTGTTTTCTTCGGCTCCTGCTCAGGATTGTTATTCGCTGATGTCTGCTTTGGGTTATGTGTCTCTCCACCTTCTTTTTTAGCAGTGCAAACCTTAAAATCATTTGCAGTCAAATTCAGGCTTTTCATAACTCCATTTCGACCCTCATACTCATTTATACTAAGCATTCCCAGGAATCCAAGTCTCTGATTTTTTGCCGGAGCATACTTCTGAATTCTATCACACACCGAGCCAAACATGGATATTCGAACAAAATAGCTGCCGTACTCTTTATTCACATAGCCTAAAAGATTCTCAGCCCTTCGATCACCGATCGTTACTGATACTAATACGGTTGCTACATTTACCGGACCATCCTTTCCATTCACCTCTTTAATTGTTACCGTGTTCCCTTCTCTGTCCTCTCTCACATACCCTTCCAGATACACCACTGTCTTATCTCCGACTTTGGTCTGCATCCATGTTGTGTACGTTCTGTTGTTATCTGCCATTTTTCCTCCTTCTGTCCTGGCCTGGACACTTTAATATGAATTTAGACTTTTTTGCAAACAGACAACAAAAAAGGACCTATTCTGCTTTTACGCATAATAAGTCCTCTGAATTATTTCGTTGTTCATTTCTACTCATTTGAGTTACTAAGTCTATGCCTACATCATATCTGATTTTATTTCAAAGGTCAACTCTTTTTTATTCTGCCCCAAACATAGACTCTTTTCGGCTGTATTCCGCTACAATATACCCTTTTGACATCTCCAACAATCTTATTCTTTTATAAGATGCTGCCGTATGTACTATGTTCCCTTTTATGTCCTTCAGCAAAAAATACCCTGTTTTCCGTCTTCCAGCAACGAAACATTCCTGATTCTCAAACAGAACTTTATCCCAGAGCCGGAAACCTTTCACAATATATGGAGCCTGATGTAATTTTCTGGTTCCTCCCTTTAGTACGGTTGCATTATGTAACATCCTATTATGTCTTCTCAGGATTTTGTAGCAATAAACCTTATCACTACTACTCTGGCTCTCCGTACTGGCTGCTATTGCAAAGGCATTATTCAATTTTGAGTATGGCAATTTGAATTTTTCTCTTCTGATCTTTGTCTGATAACCATAAACCTCTACAATTTCTGATGGATCTATCGCCGAATATATTCTTCTTCTCAAATACTTGCGAACCATTCCAAACTCCGGAATATCTGCAGGACTTTTTCTCATTTTAGGTTTTGGCAATTTCTTTTTCCCGGCTTCATATCGTAAATAGCAGTTCGCGCACAGAACAACCATATCTTTTGCTTCTTGGCCCACTACAATTAACTTTTTCGTATCTTCTCTTCCCTTACAGGATTCACATGTATGATAAGAGTTCCAAAGCATATATTGACGCACATCATATAAATCCAGTTCATGCGGTATCGCTATTCCATCATATATATACTGTCTGATTTGAGGATAATTGAATTCTGCTATCTCCATCCTCACTTCTGTAACCGGCAATATCTGTTTCACACGCAAGATCGCTTGTATAATCTCATCAACTTTTACTTTTACAGAAGGGGCAGCCCAACCATGCTCTGAATTTCTCTTTCGGTTTTGTGACCGTTTCGCACGATAACGCCGATTGATTTTTCTTCGTCTTTTAAAATTCTTTTTGGCTTCCATTAACTTCGGAACATCTGTTCGGAGCATCACTTTCGCTGCATATAGCTCCTGTGCCGACGAACAACCGGAAAGAGCAAGTTCCTTGTGTCCAGCATCCACACCTAAGACAACTTCCTGACATTTTGGTTCTTTTATGTCATAGCATAACTGAATTACAAACGGTGTCCTAGAATATACCCTTGCTTGACCACTTTTCAGCATTCTCCGCACCTTCCCATATCTTTCCATAGGCATGAGCGGATTTCCCTGTTTATCAATCACATAAACCATAATTTGTCCTCCCGGATCAAAAAAAGAGGCTGTGTTTGATCACAGCCTCAGTGCGGTAAGCCTGACATAATATGTCAGTAAGTCATCCATCCCCAATATTATTCATCGGTTTTCTCTGCAGACACTGTACCTTCCTGCCAGCACTGTTTAATCTGCAGACACAGCGCTACGAGCTTGGATGTTGTTGCTTATACTCATAGGTGTCTATATCATTCGATGATAATGGAGCTTGCGCCGAGGGTAGTCGAATGGCATATTTATATGCTATACAGGTAATTCAACTACTATTCTCTCAGTTACGTCTTAATCTTATCTTACCTTTACATCTATGTCAATATCGTTTTTGTAATTTTTTTACATTTGATATCACGCATATATTACTTGGGTTTGCCTCTTACATAGAAGACCAGTCATATCGTGGAAGTTCCTCACTCTCAGCCGCATCACGATCCAGACGAATCAGCTGAATATTATGATTCCATGCGTATCTTATCAGGATTTGAAGATCTTCCGGAAGAGCAGCCATAAAATTGTCGTCGTCATCACACACAGTAATGAACACGCCTTCTTTATATGAGTAACTGTACGGCCACTTGTCCGGTTGTAATCCATCCAGCGTTTCCTTTCTAAGATGGCTGGTACAAATATCCAAGTATCTTCTAATCATAGTTTTCCCTCTCTCTCATGGCTTTTTTGCTCTTCATTTTTCCAATTTTTTTACTAGCAGATAATCATCAATTCCCTTATATCTGATATCCCAGCGGAAGCGCTGACATCTGATCCCCAACGTTTCAATATTACTGGAAATCTGATCACACCAGCGGCGTACATAATTGATTTTTACCGTTCCATCCTCTTGCATTTCGTCTGGCTTAAATTTATCCATGTCTGTCAGATCCTGAACTTCGCAAAGCCCTCTGTTTTCCTTGAGCCAGAGAAGTTCATCATATAAGCCCAACTGATTCGATAGACCACACAGAGCTATAATGGGATACTTATATCCCAGTGAGTGTGCTATATCGCCTTTCAGCGGTCCTTCTGTCAGCCCTATAATCGGAATGTCCCCATCCTTCGGAAATCCCACATGATGAAATTTCGGGATTCCTTCCAAATTGCTTCCCTGGTCCATCAGGAAATTATCAGACCATGAACTTGACCAAATATACTTTTTGCTATCCGCACAAGAATCTTTTCGTATCTGCAGCCCCAGAATTCGTCCCTCTATATCTTTTACCGGTATATAAAAGCCATGAATCCAGCCAATATTGGCTTTCCATACATAATTTTTACAATAGAATCCTGGAACACCTCGCAACAACGCATCCTGTTCCTGCAGCCGTTTGGGATATGTTTCTTTACCAATCAGCGGAACTGACTTATATCCGAATTTTTGTATCTGAATATCATTAAGTCCCCTTTTTCTCAAATCATTTAAGTGAGCTTCTGACAAAGACAACATATCCAGATACATTGCATAAGTCCGATCACGAATTTCAATATCTGCAGTAACTGCCTTATGTTTAGCAAAGTCAGAGCTTATTTCATCTTCTGATTTTGCTATATTTCGTGATGAAGTCCTTTCTTCTGATAGCTTTTCCTGAAACTCTCCTGTAGACTTTGCAATCAAACGCGCTGCTTCTGGACGGCTGATCCCTAAAACATCTGAAGCTAATTGCAGCATACCACCACCAGCTCCACATTTATTGCATCGTGCAAGATTTTTGGAATAAACAACATGCAGCTTTTTCCCTTTGCATATCGGACAAACCACATCTTCGGTATCTCTGCTTCCTGAGCGTGCATGTTGCACGCCCAGATAGTCTAATACATCCGATACGGAGAAAGTAAACTCCTCCATAAATACCCTCCTATTTCAGCTCCATAGCTCCATCCAGCAGCGTTCTATACACTTCCACCATCGGATCTTCTGGAGTTGCTTTGGATAAATAATATTTTGCAAAAGAAATAACTGCAGCCTTACCTCTTTGATCATAAATATCTCTAAATGGTTTGCCACTATAAGGGCCACCGGCATTTGCAGGTGTTTTATAGTTAAGTGCCTCTTCAATAGTTAATTTGTGACCGTTCTTCGCTGTCTGGCGAGCCACCTCTGCCTCCTCTGCAGCTTTCTTCTCCGCTGCCTGGCGAGCCGCTTCTGCCTCCTCTGCAGCTTTCTTCTCCGCTGCCTGGCGAGCCATCTCCGCCTCCTCTGCAGCTTTCTTTTCTGCTGCCTGGCAAGCTACCTCTGTCTCTTCTACAACATTCTTTGTAACAAAAGTTGTCTTTCCAGTCACTTCCGGAATTTCCATTTCTTCTTCAGTCATCCGGATCTTGTCTCTTAACCCCTCTTCCGTAATCACTTCTGCACAGGTAAGTTCCATCAAAAGTGTTTCAGATGAGAATCCAAGAATCATAAGAGCCATTTTTAATGCATCTGCATAGGCGTTTTTATAGGCATAGTTCCGACTGTCATAACTAACATCCGGCCGTAGAGAATCAGTAAAACTCTTGCTTGTCCCTTCTGCCTCATGAACCATTTCATCCCCTTTAGTGATCTGGATACTTACGTTCACAGTGACTCCATCTGCAGCATCTTCCGCTGTTGATTTGATATTCAGGTTTTCTCCATCTTCCAGACTACTTTTCAGCCATAACAGCAATGAGTCCGTTGAGAAAAATGGCTTCTGCTCTCTTATTTCCATAAATTTTGCCAGCATAATCAAAGTGTTATCATAATCCAATTCTCTTAAATACATTCTCATATTATTTTTTCTCCTTCAAAAGTAAGTTCAATGCATCTGCATTATATTCAACGCTGAAATTGTGAGCGCAACACGCTAATGCATCTGCAACCATGTTTTTTTCTCTTGGAATCCACCTTATTATTGATTGCAACTTTTTCTGGCTTTTCGCAACCACATTGTTGCAATCCGTATACAGTTCATAGCTTTCTTCCGGATATAGCAGTTCCACAACAGATTTTCCTCTTTCCAGAGCTGCCATTTCTGCATCCGTCGGATTTGCTGCAACCACCTCATCCGTTAATAAATAAACCGGAGCTTGATTATGATAAAGTATTACCGCAATCCCAGCTTTTCCTGTATCTGCATGGTAGCTCCCATCACAATATACCGCTATCATTTCACTATCGCTCCTGACTTTTCTTTTTTCGTGTCTCTTCCAACTCTGATCTACCCGCTTTTATGTTTTGATAACACATTGTATTTTCAAATACGCGGATATAATCACATACGGACCGAAACAACTTTTCAATTTCATCATCAGTCAGCCAAACAAACAAAAACTTGTCCGTTTTGTAACTGTCTTCTTTCGCCTTGAATCCTCCGCTTCCTGTCTTCACTGCTACTGCAGTCCCGTTGCTTATGGCTATTTGCCACGGTGATCGCCTCGGATTTCCTGCGCTGTCTTTTCCGCATCGCTTAATCACAATCCTGGACATTGGGCTTTTCCCATTCTGATCTTTCGAGGCTGCTATCAATTTATCCCCCGTATAGATCACGATTTCCTTATTCTTAGAATAGGGATCTTGGGCCAACGCTCCACCTGCATTACGATCAATACTCTTATTGGCTGCAAAAATCAGATTTTCTTTTTGGCTTCCATCCGGTGCGGGAAAAGAAAAATTCATATTCAGGAAATTGAATAGTCGTTTTATGTGTTCTTCCACCCATGCTGAAAAGACAGAAATTGCGAATATCAGAAATGAATTCTGCTTGTATCCATAAGAAAACGCACTTCTTAAAAATACTTTGTCTATTTCCCTTGCAATATTGGCAGTTATCTGTTTTACATCACACGGCGAAAGATTAAATGTAGCATACTGTGTTTTCCCTTCTCCAGTTCCTTGAGAGTAATCTGCTATTCCCACTCCAATCAGGGAATATATTTTTCTCTCTCCCTCTGCTAATTCCTCCTGTCCGGCGTGCAAGTGTGCATATGCACTTGGCGCTGCTGGATTCATTTTGTCCACGAATTCCACTAATTTTTTGTTATTCTGGAATTTCGTAATCTGGTTACTTATCACTGTAAGTAATCCTCCTTTCTTTGGCTTCGTCATCAGGTTACATCTATGTAAAAGACCTGCATTTTTCCCAACAAAAAAAGGACTTATATACAATAAATGCATAATAAGTCCTTATTATTATTTCGTTGTTTTGGGTTCTCACCACTATGATATGCTAAGTCTATGCCTGTATTCTACATCCAATATTTTCAAATGTCAAGATTTCCCTTTCTCATCTTCGGAAACTTCGGAAACCAGAATGATCTTATCAGAATCGTCCACCTGCAGCCGTTCCCAAACTTCAAATGCATTGGCAATATAGAGCTTCTGATGCATTGATAAAGTATTTGCTTTATCAGACGAAAGTGCATTGACGGCACCAATTTTATAAACAACCTCAAAGAATTCATCCAATACTTCATTATCAATATCTGAACAAGAAAAATAGCTGCTCTTGTCCTCCAGTACAGAATTAAATAAATCCTCTTGGCATTCCGGGCAATAACCACTTTTTATAAATTCACGCCCAAATTTATCTAAAAATGGAAGTGCCTTCTGGACCACTTTACGTTTTGTATTAAAATACAGCGCAACCATGTACTCCATCACCTGATCATAATTTTCCGCATCAATCACCATGTAGGTAACCTTTCCGCATATTGGACACTGCTTTTCCACAATTCTTTTCATCGCCTATTCTCTCCTTCTAATTTTTTCTTTATAAGTTTTTCTGCAAATTCAACAAACTCATCCCGTGACATGTGTTCCGGATAATCTGGGAAAAACTCCCATGCCATGTTTGCAAACATATATTCTCTTGTTTCGAGATCATATGACAAATAGGTATTTCCATCCGGAGTACACAAGCTCCCGCTTCCGTCACAATAATGTCTCCATTTCCATCCAGCAGGAAGTATATTACTATCCGAGATAAACGGTGTCGCTTCTTTTTTCATTTCCACTATATTAAGCAGTTTAATCACACCATATGGATATCGCTCATCGAACCAACTCCATATTTTCATCTTCGGTGTACCTGACGGAAACATCCAAAAACCTTGCTCAAGTTTTTCCGATTCAGGATCCATCGGAATATCCTCCATGCTTTCCCACAGTTGTTCCAGAAATGTTTCATTATGCTCCGGATCCTCACCTGCCTTAATCAATTTCTCATATAAGGAACTAATTTCATTCATTTCAACTATTTCAAAATCATCTTTCCCGCAGATTAGAGCTATGGAACCGCCATCTGACCATTTCCCATGAATTTGACCGGCATCATCAATATACTCTGCCATAAAACGGCTTCCTTTTTCTTTCGGAGAATACGGAAACCTTTTCAAATTTGGCATAGAAATAGCTGGAAGGTTGAAACATGTGTATACCTTTCAGCCAGTTAATTCCGTATATAAGCACACATAGTGCAACGATACCTGCAATACCTATTCTGACTTCTTTTGTAATGTACTTCATTTTATCTTTTTATTTATTTCTTCTTTTCTTGAATTCGGCAATCGCTTCATTGACGTTCATTTTCTCGCCGTTCCGGAAAGCGATGATAAAGGCGTCTTTGAATTGTGCCGTAATGGTGCGCTT
>OLZI01001321.1_pt1 | contig 13771 bp, 10 predicted proteins | sample 1674061 | NCBI WGS metagenome assembly OLZI01 (sample SAMEA103958139, study PRJEB25191) | human gut metagenome | biome: human-associated habitat [ENVO:00009003]; feature: intestine environment [ENVO:2100002]; material: feces | place: Germany | collected 2013/2015 | reverse complement strand
GCAAGGTGCAGGAAAAGGTGTAAGGAGGGCATGAAGATGAATACCAAACGCAAAATGCTCAAAATGCCCGTGCGCTACCTGATGAATACGGTGCTGGTGGCGCTGCTGTTCCTGGGGCTTTCCTACCTGACCGGGAATCTGCTTTCCACCTATCAGAACAAGGTGCTGATGACCGTGGGCATCAACATCATCCTGGCTGTGTCTTTGAACGTGGCCACCGGTTATCTGGGCCAGCTGCCGCTGGGCCATGCCGGTTTCATGGCCGTGGGTGCTTACACCTGCGCGCTGTTCACCAAGTACAGCCCCCTGCCCAGCGGCATCTCCTTTGCCATTGGTCTGGTGCTGGCCTGCATCATGGCGGGCCTGTTCGGTGTGCTGATCGGCATCCCCGCTCTGCGCCTGACCGGTGACTATCTGGCCATCCTGACGCTGGGCTTCGGCGAGATCATCCGCATCACGCTGAACAACATCGACGATGTGCTGGGTTACAGCCTGTTCTACGGCTCCAAGGGCCTGAAGAACATCCCCAAGTATTCCCATTTCAGCAATGTGTTCCTGTGTGTGGTCATCACCTGCTTCCTGATCCACACCATGATGAAGAGCCGCCACGGCCGCGCCGTCCTCGCCATCCGCGACAACGAGATCGCGGCCGAGAGCTGCGGCATCCAGACCACCTACTATAAGGTCATGGCCTTTGCCTTCTCTGCGGCCTTCGCCGGTCTGGCCGGTGGTCTGTATGCCTGCTACATCGGCGTTCTGAACCCCTCGACCTTCGGTTTCATGAAGTCCATCGAGATCCTGGTCATGGTCGTTCTGGGCGGCATGGGCTCCATGCTGGGCTCCATCCTCTCGGCAACGGTGCTGACCATCCTGCCCGAAGCGACCCGCAGCTTCGACAGCTACCGCATGGTCATCTACTCGCTGGTGCTGATCCTGATGATGATCTTCCGCCCCGGCGGACTGCTGGGCAGCTACGACTTCTCCGTGAGCCGCATCGTGGAGAAGGTCCTGAACGGGGAACTGTTCCGCAAGAAGAACAAGGAGGGTGCAGACCATGAGTGAGTTCCAGACGAGACTGAACAGCGTCCCCTCCGGCGGTTTCCTGACCGACCGCGACAAGGACAAAAAGCCCATCCTCGACGTGCGTGAGCTGGGCATCGACTTCGGCGGTCTGACCGCAGTGGACGGCTTCAACCTGATGATCGGCCGCAACGAGATCACCGGCCTCATCGGCCCCAACGGTGCCGGTAAGACCACCGTTTTCAACCTGCTGACCAACGTGTACCAGCCTACCCGCGGCTCCATCCTGATCGACGGGATGCCCACGGCAGGCAAGAAGACCTATCAGGTCAACCGGATGGGCGTAGCCCGCACCTTCCAGAACATCCGCCTGTTCAAAGAGCTGTCGGTCATCGACAACATCAAGGTCGGCCTGCATGAGTCCATGAAGTACAACCTGGCCTCCTCCCTGATCCGTCTGCCCAACTACTGGAAGGAAGAAAAGAAGTGCACCGAGCGGGCACTGGAGCTGCTGGATATCTTCCACATGACCGACCTGGCCAACACCCCGGCGGGCAGCCTGCCCTATGGTGCACAGCGCCGCTTGGAGATCATGCGCGCCCTGGCCACCAGCCCGAAGCTGCTGCTTCTGGACGAGCCTGCTGCCGGTATGAACCCCTCCGAGACCGCTGAACTGACCGAGACCATCCGCCGCATCCGCGACGAATTCAACATTGCCGTGCTGCTCATCGAGCACGACATGAGCCTGGTCATGGGCATCTGCGAGGGCATCGCGGTGCTGAACTTTGGCCGCATCATCGCCAAGGGCACCCCGGATGAGATCCGCAACAACCCGCAGGTCGTTGAGGCCTATCTGGGCAAGAAGGAGGGCTGACCGATGGCAGATTCTATGCTGAAAGTGGAGAACATCAACGTCTATTACGGCAACATCCACGCCGTCAAGGACGTTTCGTTTGAGGTCCACGAAGGAGAGATCGTGACCCTGATCGGTGCCAACGGTGCCGGTAAGTCCACCACCCTGAAGACCATTTCCGGCCTGCTCCACCCGAAGACGGGCGATGTCCTGTACAAGGGCAAGAGCATCAAGGGCGTCCGTGCCCACAAGATCGTGGAGGCCGGTCTGGCCCATGTGCCGGAGGGACGCCACGTCTTCCTGCACATGACCGTGGAGGAGAATCTGGAAATGGGCGGCTATACCCAGCCTGCCTCCACCATTGGCCCCAACAAGGAAAAGGTCTTTGAACTGTTCCCCCGCCTGAAGGAGCGCCGCAAACAGCTGGCGGGCACCATGTCCGGCGGTGAGCAGCAGATGCTGGCCATGGGCCGTGCGCTGATGAGCAACGCCTCCATGCTGATGCTGGATGAGCCGTCCATGGGCCTGTCGCCTCTGCTGGTGCAGGAGATCTTCGACATCATCCGAAACATCCACGAGGAGGGAATGACCATCCTGCTGGTCGAGCAGAACGCGCAGATGGCGCTTTCCGTGGCCGACCGGGCCTATGTTCTGGAGACCGGCCGTGTTGTCATGGATGGCACCGGTGCCGAGCTGCTGACCAATGAGCGTGTCCGCAGCGCCTATCTGGGCGGCTGAGACACGGTATTATAGAGCAAGCAAAAAAGGACTGTCGCGTTCGCGACAGTCCTTTTTTGCTGTGTCTCACTTGATGCAGGTGGAACAGGGGGTGTAGCCTGCTGCAATGGCCTCGTCGTAGCTGGAGAAGAGGATCTGGTTCTTCTCTGCCGGGAGGTTCGGGCAGGTGGGCAGATGGAACTTTTTGGAGTTCACGTTGCCGATGTAGGTCTGCTGTGCCGTGCTGGATGCCGCCGGGGCGGTGGGGTTCAGCTCGGCGTCGGTGGCGTTCTTGTCGGTGCGGATGGTGTAGTTCTGGCCGTCCGACCCGATGACGACTGTGCCCAGCAGGTCGGTGCGGTAGACGTCCACGCCTGCATCCCGCAGGATGCTCAGGGTCTCCTCATGCGGGTGGCCGTATTTGTTGTTCACGCCGCAGGAGATGACGCCCATTTCGGGCAGGACGGCATTCAGGAAGAGGTAGCTCGTCGAGGTGCTGGAACCGTGGTGGCCCACCTGCAAAACATCGGCCTTCAGGTTGGCCCCGCTGTTCACCAGATCGCGCTCTGCATCCGATTCCATGTCACCGGTCAGGAGGAAGCTGGTGGCACCATAATCTACCCGCAGGACGATCGAGGTGTCGTTCGTCTCACTGTATTGTGCCACCGGGCCCAGCATCGTCACCGTTGCACCGCCCAGCTGCCAGACGGTGCCCACGGTGGGCATCTCGACCTGCAGGCCCTGCTGCTGGGTGTACTTCACAAAATCCTGAAAGCACTTGGTGGAGGCCTCCGTCACCGGGCTGTACACATGGTTCGCCGGAAAGAAGGCCAGCGCAGCGGCCAGCCCGCCCACATGGTCTTCATGCGCGTGGGAGCAGAAGACGTATTGCAGCTCTTCCACGCCCTGCTTCTGCAAATAGCTGACCACCATGCTGCCGTCGTCCACGTTGCCGCCGTCGTACAGCATGTACTGGCCATCGCACTCCACCAGGACGCTGAGCGCCTGCCCCACGTCGAGAAAGTGCATCCGGAAGCTGTCGGCGGTCTGCACCCCGCTGGATGCCGGGTTCGGAATTACATCGGCGCTGCCGTCCGGAAGGACGGATGCCCCGTCACAGGCCGCAAGGCCCAGGGCCAGCGCAGCGGCCAACGCCAGTGCGGCCAGCCGCCGGAAAGGCTTTCGCCAGAAACTTACTTTTTCCGATTTGTATTTTTCCACGTCGTATTCTCTTTCTGTTGATCGTTTTTCGGCTTATGGCCGGGTGCAGAGCGGGGCGCGAACCGTGCGCCGGGGCTGGGCTGACGTCCGCCCGCACTGCGGTTCGCCGGGGCGGTATGGCCCTGCGAACGGCCCTTGCCCTTGCCGTTGGGGCGGACGGTGTAGGTGCCGTCGTTGTGGATGGTTACCTCGGCGGCCTCAGCTCGGCGGGCCGAGCGCTGGACGGCGCGGCGGCCCTCGGCGGGCACCAGCAGCGGGATGAGGTCCTCGCGGTGGGTCATTTTGAGCGCCTTGATGACCTTTTCGGCGTTGCGCGGCTCGTAATACTGGAGCAGTGCGCGCTGCAGCGCCTTGCCCTCGGCGGTCTTCTCCACGAACACCGGCTTGAGGGTGTAGGGGTCCAGACCGGTATAGAACATGCAGGTGCTCACGGTGCCGGGCGTGGGGTAGAAGTCCTGCACCTGCTCCGGGCGCATATGGTTCTTGTAAAGGTACTCGGCCAGATAGACCGCGTCGCTCAGGGTGCTGCCCGGATGGCTGGACATCAGGTAGGGCACAAGGTACTGCTTTTTGCCCGCCTTTTTGCTCAGCTCGTAGAACTTATCCTTGAACTTGTTGAAGGTCTGGATGGGCGGCTTGCCCATGTAGGCGAGGGTATTGGGGGCGCAGTGCTCCGGGGCAACTTTCAGCTGGCCGGAGACGTGGTATTCCACCAGCTCCTTGAAGAAGGTATCGTCCGGGTCTGCCATCAGATAGTCGAACCGGATGCCGCTGCGGATGAACACCTTCTTGACGCCCGGCAGCTCCCGGACGCGGCGCAGGATCTTCAGATAGTCGCTGTGGTCCACGATCATGTGGGAGCAGGTCGTGGGGGCCAGGCAGTGCTTGCCGCCATTGCACATGCCCCGCAGCATCTGTTCGCGGCAGGACGGGAAGCGGAAGTTTGCCGTGGGGCCGCCGATGTCGTGGATGTAGCCCTTGAAATCCGGCTCGTGGGTCATCCGCTCGGCCTCGGCCACGATGCTGTCGGCACTGCGGCTGGTCACGCGGCGGCCCTGATGCAGCTGGATGGCGCAGAAGTTGCAGCCGCCGAAGCAGCCGCGGTTCTGGATGATGGAGAACTGCACCTCCCGGATGGCGGGCACACCGCCCATGGCCTCGTAGATGGGGTGATACCGGCGGGTGTAGGGCAGGGCATAGACCCGGTCCAGCTCCCAGCGCACCAGCGGCTTTGCCGGGATGTTCTGGACGAGGTACTTCTCGCTCTGCTTCTGGACGATGATCTGGCCGCTGACGACATCCTGATTGTCCATTTGGATACGGCAGGCTTTGGCGTAGGCGGTCTTATCGGACGCCACTTTTTTGAAGCCTGCGCACTCCACATATTTTTCGGGCAGGTGGTCGAAGTCGGTCAGGTAGCAGGTGCCGTCCACATCGGTGATGGAGCTTACCGGTTCACCGGCCGCCAGCCGCCTGGCAATGGCGACGGTCTGGTGTTCACCCATGCCGAAGCTGATGATGTCCGCGCCGGAGTCCTCTGCGATGCTGGGCAGGACGGTGTCCAGCCAGTAATCGTAGTGGGCGAACCGCCGCAGCGAGGCTTCCAGACCGCCCAGGATCACGGGCAGATCGGGGTAGGCCTGCTTGGCCAGCCTGGTATACACGGTGGCGCTGCGGTCCGGCCGGGCACCGCCCTTTCCGCCGGGGGAGTATTCGTCCTCGGCGCGGGGGATCTTGGCGACGGAGTAGTGGCTGACCATGCTGTCCACATTGCCGCCGCCGATAAAGAAGCCATACTTCGGCTTCCCGAACCGCTTGAAGTCCTCGCAGTCGGTATAGCGGGGCTGGGCCAGTACGCCCACCTTGTAGCCCTCGGCTTCCAGCAGGCGGCTGATGATAGCGGTGCCAAAGCTGGGGTGGTCCACATAGGCGTCGCCGCCCACGACCACAAAGTCCAGCTGCTCCCATCCCCGCGCCTCCATATCCGCGCGGCTGATGGGAAGAAATTCGGTGTAGATCTGGGAAGAGTTTTCCATAATGCTCCTTTTATTTTATCGTTCGTTCCGTCTCGCCTTTGGATCGCGGGTTTCCCGCTCCGGGGAGAACGGACACGTCAGTGTCTGCGCGGATCATTCATCCGGCTGGTTCATCTGCATTTCCAGCCACTGCTGGCGGCTGATGAGGACAGCGCGGGGCTTGGCACCCTCGTAGGGGCCGATGATGCCTTTTTGTTCCATCTCGTCCATGATGCGGGCAGCGCGGGCATAGCCCAGCTTGCACCGGCGCTGGAGCAGGCTGGTGGATGCCTGACCGGCATCAATGACCACCTCGACGGCCTGCTTGAGCATCGGGTCGCTGCCAGTCTCCTCGTCGGCATCGGCAGAGGATGCGCCTTTTTTGCCGTCCAGGATGGCGTGTTTTTCCATGGCCTCGATCATGGCCTCGTCGTACTGGACCGTCGCGCTCTGCTTGATGAAGTCCAGCACACGGCTGATCTCCTCATCCCGCACAAAGGTGCCTTGGATGCGGATGGGCTTGGGGGCACCGACCGGCATGAAGAGCATATCGCCCATGCCCAGCAGCTTTTCGGCACCGGCACCATCCAGGATGGTGCGGCTGTCCACCTGGCTGGACACCGCGAACGCGATGCGGCTGGGGATGTTGGCCTTGATCAGGCCGGTGATGACGTCCACGCTGGGGCGCTGGGTCGCGACGATGAGGTGCATACCAGCCGCACGGGCCTTCTGGGCGATGCGGCAGATGGAGTCCTCGACGTCCTTGCCCACGACCATCATCAGGTCGGCCAGCTCATCAATGATGATGGCGATGTAGGGCATCTTTTCCAGCATGGGGTCGGTGGCGGCCAGCTTGTTGAAGGACTTGATGTCGCGGACGTTGTTCTCCGCAAACAGGTGATACCGGCGCTCCATCTCCTGCACGGCGCTGCTCAGAGCGCCCGCCGCCTTTTTCGGCTCGGTGATGACCGGCATCAGCAGGTGAGGGATGCCGTTGTACTCGGCCAGCTCGACCACCTTGGGGTCGATGAGGATGAGCTTGACGTCCTCCGGGCTGGAGCGGAACAGCAGGCTCATGATGATGCTGTTGACACAGACGGATTTGCCGCTGCCGGTGCTGCCTGCAATGAGCAGGTGGGGCATCTTGCACAGGTCGGCCACCTGGGCCACACCGGCGATGTCCTTGCCCAGTGCGATGCCGAGGGGCGAGGTCATCCGCAGGAAGGCCTGGCTCTCGAAGACACTGCGGATATAGACCGGCGTCTTTTTGTGGTTGGGCACCTCGATGCCCACAGCGGGCTTGCCGGGGATGGGGGCCTCCATGCGGACGTCAGCGACGGCCAGGTTCAGTGCGATGTCGTCTGCCAGCGAGGTGATGCGGCTGATCTTGACGCCCGCCATGGGCTGGACTTCATACCGCGTGACCGACGGGCCGCGGGAGATGTCCAGCACACGGGTGCGGACGCCAAAACTTTCCAGCGTGTCCACGAGCTTCTGCGCGTTGGCCTTCAGCTCGTCCTGTGCGTTGGGGTCGCTCTCCTCCGGGGCCTTTTCGAACAGGTCGATGCCGGGGTACTGGTACTGATAGCTCTCCTCAGGCTCCGGCTCCTCGGCCGGGGCGGTGGCTGCCTGCTGCTCGCCGACGGCGGGCTTTTCCATGGCAGCGGCTACCAGCGTGTTGATGTCTTTTTCCTCCACCGGCTCGCTGGTGATGCTGATCCAGCCGTCCTCGTCCGGGGCAGAGCGCATGGCCATCACGTTGTCGGCCATGACCCGCACCGGCACAGAGGGCTCGTCGGTGGTGGGCAGGGTCGGTATCTGGAAGGCTCCGCTGCCATCGAACGCAGGAGCTTCGGCGGGGCCTTCGTCCACCGGCTGGGCCGGGATGCCCGGCGTTACCACCGGGGTCGGTGCTTCGGGGGCCGCCGGGGCCTCCGGTTTGGCAAAGAAGTCTTCGGCTGCTGTCTCGATGGCATCGGGCACCACCGGCTTTACGATGGGCCGGGGCGCGGGCTTGTGAAGCGGGTCCTGCCCGAAGGTACCGCCGGGCCCGACGATGAAGGGCTCGATGGGCTCACTGCCGCCCTCGACCACGGGGGTGCTGTCCGGCCCAAGGTCGATGTCAAACGAGGCGCGGGGATGGGGCGTGCCCACCTGCACCGGCGTAAAGGCCGGGGCCTCCTGCGGCTCTGCCGGGGCAGGCGCGGGGGAGGGGGCAGGTGCTTCGTAGCCGAGGGAGTCGTCCACCGGTTCGGGCACGGCTTCGCCCTCCAGCTCTTTGGTCACCTTGTGGCCCCAGCTGAAAATGCCGAACAGCCAGCCCGGAGCTGCAAAACCGCCCTCCTCGTCCTCTTCGCCGCAAAGATCCGGCTCGTCTCCGGCTTCCAGTGCGGCCGCTTCCTCCTCGGCCTGACGGGCAGCCTGCCGCTCGGCGCGGCGGGCTGCATTCTGCTCGTAGACGGCCACGCCCTTTTCGTGGGCGCTGCCGCCCAGTTCACACATCCACTGCCACAGCTCGGCGGGGGTGATATCAAAAATGTACAGGCTGGCACAGAGCGCCAGCACCACCATCACGAGATTCGCCGCCGGACGCCCGCAGAGCAGCAGCAGATTGCCGCCCAGCAGGGCACCGATGGCACCGCCGCCCAGCCAGGCATGGACGCCGTTCTGATAGCACTCCGCTACCATGCGGGCCGCCGGGATGTCGGCGGGGATCTCGGAAAAGACAATGACGGTGCCGCTGGCAAACACCAGCCCCAGCATCAGCTTGAACATCTGGCCGATGAGGTCTTCGCCCCGTGTGTAGAGGATGGCCAGATAGCAGATCGCTGCGCCCAGCACGAAGCTGCCGCAGCCGAACAGGCCGAACAATACCTCGTGCAGGGCCTTCCAGACCGAGCTGCCCTCCACAAAGGCCAGCACGATGAGCAGCAGGCCCGCAAACAGGGTGCCCAGCCCTGCGGGCATCCGCTCCTGTGCCCGGCTCTTTCTCCGCGCAGGTGCGCGTCTTGCGGTCGTTTTTCGTTTTTTCTTTGCCATCTTTCGTTGCAACCCTGTCTCTTTCTCCCATAGTATTCGATTCTTTCATTTTATCACGACCTATGGAAAATAGCAACGAAAACCCGCTCAGCGTTCGATCTCCCGATACAGCCACGCCAGCGCATCCGAGATGCCGCCCAGCTCGTCGATGAGCTTTTCGCGCACGGCCCGGCGGCCGTCCAGCATGGTGCCCACATCCATGACCAGCTCGCCGGTGCGGAGCATCAGCTCGGTGTAGCGCTTTTCCGAGATGCCGCTGTGCGCCGCCACGAAGCCGGTGATCCGCTCCTGCATCTGTTCGAACCACCGCATCGTCTGGGGCACACCCAGGATCATCCCGGAGTGCCGCACCGGGTGGACGGTCATGGTGGCTGTGGGCACGATGAAGCTCCGCCGGGCGCTGACGGCCAGCGGGATGCCGATGGAGTGCCCGCCGCCCAGCACCACGGCGGCGCTGGGCTTGGAGATGCTGGCGATCAGCTCCGCCAGCGCCAGCCCGGCTTCCACATCGCCGCCCACGGTGTTCAGGATGACCAGCAGGCCCTCCACCGCCGGGTCCTCCTGCACAGCCACCAGCTGCGGGATGACATGCTCATACTTGGTGGTCTTCTGCCCCTGGGGCGCTTCCACATGGCCCTCGATCTGCCCCACCACGGTCAGGCAGTGGATGGCGTGGGGGCCTTTGGTGCGGTAGACGCTGCCCAGATCCTCGATCTGCTCTTTTTCCAGCCGCTGCTCTTCCACCGGGGTGTTTTTTTCGTTCTGCTCTGCCATAAGGCCCCTCCTGCTCTGTTTTTTTCAGGGTTCCCGGCGGGTCAAATGATTATGCGGCGGTTAAGATTTCTTAACTTTTGAAAAAATTGCTCCATTTTATTTGACATTCTCCACATCCGCTGTATACTTTAGATAATGAATAAGATTGACAAAGATGTATCATTATTGTGCAAAACTCTTTGAATCTGCCGGAGCGCCACGGTAGGCGCAGAGGACCGGCATCGGATGGATGAAAGGAGAACCACCTATGAACACCCCTGGTAAAGCATCTCTGCCGGTGATCAAACGCCTGCCCAAGTACTACCGCTTTCTGCGGACCTTGAAGAACGACGGCATCACCAGCATCTCTTCCCGCGAACTGGCCGCCCAGATGGGCACCACGGCCTCTCAGGTCCGGCAGGACTTCAACTGCATCGGCGATGTGAACGGCCGTCAGGGCATCGGCTACTCGGTCGAAAACCTGCTCTCCATCCTGGAGAATCTGCTGTTCGGCAACGGCGACCGCCTGCCCACCATCCTCATCGGCTGCGGCCGTCTGGGCAAGGCCGTCAGCCGGTTCATCACCACCGATACCAACGGCTATAAGCTCATTGCCGCCTTCGACAACTCGCCGGACGAAGTGGGCAGGGAGATCAACGGCATCCAGATCCTCCACATCGACCAGCTGGAGAGCTTCTGCGCCGAGCACAAGCCCGAAGTGGCGGTTCTCTGTGTGCCCCGCAGCGGTGCCGAAGAGCTGAGCGGCCGTCTGGTCAGCCTGGGCATCAAAGGCTTCTGGAACTTCTCCCACTACGACCTGTCCGTCCCGTATCCGGAAGTCGTGGTCGAGAACGTCCACCTGGGCGACAGCCTGATGAGCCTGGGCTACCGCCTGCGCAATCAGGACTAAGACTTGTATCCTATTATAAAGCCATTGCACGGTTTCAACCTCTCCGTCATCGCTGCGCGATGCCACCTCTCCTGATGAGGAGAGGCCTTGGCATTGCGTAGAAGTTCATCTCTTCGCCAGAGGCTCTCCTATTAGGAGAGCTGTCGAGCGAATGCGAGACTGAGAGGTTGAATTTTTGTGCCCAATCTAGATAGAGGAGACCTTCATGGCAAAGCTATATTTCCGTTACGGCGCAATGAACAGCGGCAAGAGCACGGCCCTGATGCAGGTGGCGCACAACTACGAGGAGCAGGGGATGCAGGTGCTCATCCTGAAGCCGCAGGTGGACACCAAGGGCGGCGGTGAACTGGTCAGCCGTCTGGGGGTGCGGCGCAAGGCCGACCTGCTCATCCCGCCGGAGGCGGACGTCTTTGAGGCCGTCCGCGCCGCCAGCCAGACCCAGAAGCTGGCCTGCGTCCTCTGCGACGAGAGCCAGTTCTTCACCTCGGCACAGGCTGAGCAGCTGTTCATGGTCACGGTAGACCTGAATATCCCGGTCATCTGCTACGGTCTGCGGTCGGACTTCTCGCTCAAGGGGTTCCCCGGCTCCACCCGCCTGCTGGAGCTGGCCCACACCATCGAGGAGATGAAGACCATCTGTACCTGCGGCCGCAAGGCCACCTGCAACTGCCGCAAAGTCAACGGTGCGTTCGTCTTTGAGGGCGAACAGGTCGCCATCGACCTGGAAAACGACGTGCAGTACGTCAGCATGTGCCCCCAATGCTACTTCCGCGAGCGCCGCGCCTTCTACGCCCGCCGGGCCGCGAAATAAAAAAGCGGAGCGTTTCCCGGAAGAAGCATTGCGCTGCGTTCATTTTGCAGCCGTGTTCCCCAAAAAAACAGAAAAATTTTTTCAGCGCTGCCCGCCTGGCGGCGCTTTTTTCTGCCCGGAACAGACCGTTTCCGACAGGGTGATATATCAGTTGTATCCAACTTCGCGCGTTTATTGCACTATTGATATATCAGTTGACAAATCTCTGGAATCGTCGGAATCGTCAACGATTTCACGTATTGCATACAACAAAACCACGCGAATTTCTCGATTGGTTACAAAAATATTGCAATTTTAGGAGGTTTCCCCGACTCCTTGCTCTGATTTCTATGCAATCTGTTGAAGTATACATGTTGCACAGTTTTTTCGCTCAAGTTTATTCATTTCGGCAAGGACGTCAAAACCGCGCCAAACACGAGCGCAATATTTGTTCGTTTTTTGCGCGCTTCTCTTCAATTTACATCTTTCTTTTTGCGGTATCTTTTGTTATCATAATTGTATACAACGAGCCTTTTGCAGATAAGGCCGCTGAGCACATGTTTTCTATTTATTAGGAGGAGAACGAACAATGAGCAAGGCAATTTCTCGTCGCGATTTCCTGAAGGTCACCGGCGCTGTGGGCGCAGCTGGCTTGCTGGCTGCCTGTGGCGGCAGCTCCAACTCCACCGCAGCTTCCACCGCTTCTTCCGCAGCAGAAGCAGCTTCCGTGGCTGGCCTGAGCAGCGATCCCGTCACCCTGACCATGAGCTGGTGGGGCGGCGAGTCTCGTCACAACGCTTACCAGGAAGCCCTGAAGGCTTTCTCCGCAGCAAACAGCAACATCACCGTCAACCCCACCTTCGCTGCATGGTCCGGCTGGGAGGACACCATGTCCACCAAGTTTGCCGGCGGCGTGGCTGAGGATGTCTGCCAGATCAACTGGAACTGGCTGTACAACTACTCTGCAAACGGCCAGACCTTCATCGACCTGAACAGCGTCACCGATTATCTGGACCTGTCTCAGTGGGATGATGCCAAGCTGGCAGCCTGCAACGTTGCCAATGCCCAGCAGTGCGTGCCTGTCGCTATGACCGGCCGTATCTTCTACTGGAACATGACCACCTTTAATAAGGCTGGCATCACCGAGGTCCCCAAGACTCTGGACGACCTGATGAACGCAGGCAAGGCATTCCAGGAGAAGCTGGGCGATGACTACTATCCTCTGCACCTGGGCGCATACGACCGTATGATCCTGATGGTCTTCTACCTTGAGTCCAAGTACGGCAAGGATTGGGCAGACCCCACCACCTCCACCCTGAACTACACCGCTGACGAGATCGCCGAGGGCATCGACTTCATCAAGAGCCTGGTCGATGGCCACGTCATCATGCCGCTGCCCACCTACTACGGCGCCAACGGCGACAACGCTGCACACCAGTCCAACGAGTGGATCACCGGCAAGATGGCTGGTATCTTCGAGTGGGATTCCTCCGCTGTCAAGTTTCAGGATGCTCTGGACGAGGAGAACAAGCCCGGCTTCACCGTCGGCGAGGAGATCAAGTTCGGCGATTACAACGGCGGCTTCTCCAAGGTCTCCATGGGTCTGGCCATCACCAAGACCTGCGAGCATCCCGCTGAGGCTGCTATGCTGATCAACTTCCTGCTGAACGAGAAGGAAGGCGCTGAGATCATGGGTTCTGAGTGCGGCCTGCCCGCTTCCAAGGCTGGCCTGGAGGCTGCACAGGCTGCTGGCAAGATCAAGGATCTGGTCGCTGAGGCAAACGGCAAGGTCATGGCCTTCGTCGGCTTCCAGCTGGACCCCCTGTTCGAGGCAAACGACCTGAAGGCAACCGGCACCGGTATCTATCAGGAAGTCTTCGACACCGTGGACTACGACAACGCTTCCGGCGCTGATGTCGTTGACACCCTGCTGGACGGTATGTCCGCTGTTGGTTACACCGTCTGATCGCTTCAGACTCTGACCTGAGTTCTTACATACGAGGGGCATCGACCACTCGGCCGATGTCCCTTTTTCTCAGGCACAGGTTACAAATCTCTGACAAGTCTGTTTCCAAAGTGTGACACGCGGTATGCCATGCGTTGGAAAATCACCCACAAAAGGAGGATTCCCGGATGAAAGAAAGTAATGCGCCCTCTCTGGGGCGTACCCCGGCCCAGAAGTTCTTCGATAAGTGGCAGGGTCTGATCTATCTGATCCCTTGGATCATTGGTTTCGTCGTCTTCAAGGCGATCCCGTTCGGTCAGTCGCTGTACTACAGCTTCACCGATATGAACTTTTTCAACGGCATCCATCAGTACGGCGTGATGAACTACGTCACCGCCTTCTCCGATGCCAAGATCACCAAGGCCCTGATCACCACCTTCAAGTACGCCTTCGTCACCGTGCCCCTGAAGCTGATCTTCGCTCTGTTCATCGCATACATCCTGAACTT
>OLZI01001318.1_pt1 | contig 13801 bp, 9 predicted proteins | sample 1674061 | NCBI WGS metagenome assembly OLZI01 (sample SAMEA103958139, study PRJEB25191) | human gut metagenome | biome: human-associated habitat [ENVO:00009003]; feature: intestine environment [ENVO:2100002]; material: feces | place: Germany | collected 2013/2015 | reverse complement strand
GCGGTATTCACTGCGTTCCACAAGACCTTCCCCGGCGCCGGTCTGGGCCTGCTGTCCTCTTTCGACGATAAATTCCGCCCCGCGTCTGTGGAGTTCGCCAGAAAGAAGGCGGCCCAGTCCTCGGCACCTACCTATTTGTATGACTTTGCGCTGCAATTCCAGCTGATGGGCGGCGTTTACGCATGGCATTGCTCGGATATTCCCTTCGTATTCCACAATAGCCACCGGGTACCCTGCTGCAATATCCCCGGCGTTACCGAAACGCTGGAGGAGCAGATGGCCGGTGCATGGGTCCGGTTTGCCTACAGCGGCAATCCCAACCATGCGGGCCTGCCCAAGTGGGAGCCTTTCGGCGAGGCGGAGACGACCATGGTCTTCAGTGAGGCAACGGAATGCCGGAAGGACTTCGATACGGAGTTGATCGCCCAGATTCAGAACGCCATCGGCAAGGTGGAGTACATGGATCCCCCCATGCGCAAACCCAATGCCAGCGGCGAGAAGAAACGGGACTGGATGTACTGAGAAAGGAGCAGCACCTATGGCACGTCAATTTTCGAACACACTGGAAAGCCCTGTGGTCCAGACCAAGGCTGGCAAGCTCAGAGGCTTCCTGCTGGATGGCATTTATACCTTCCACGGCATTCCCTATGCAGATGCAGACCGCTTCCAGCCGCCCCATGCGGTTGACAGCTGGGATGGGGTAAAGGATGCCACGAATTATGGCTATATCTGCCCGGTCCACGCGAACCCGGCGCCCTCCAGCGAGCTGTTTATCCCCCATCGGTTCTGGCCGGCCAATGAGCACTGCCAGTTCCTGAACGTGTGGACGCCGGGACTGGACGGCCGCAAGCGCCCTGTTATGGTCTGGTTCCATGGCGGCGGCTTCTCGGACGGCTCTTCCATTGAGCAGGTGGCCTATGAGGGAGATGCGCTGGCCGCTTATGGCGATGTGGTTGTGGTCACGGTGAATCACCGGCTGAACATTCTGGGCTTTTTGGATATGTCCAGCTTCGGCGAGAAGTACGCCAATTCCGTCAATGCCGGCATGGCCGACATTGTGGCCTCCCTGGAATGGGTTCGGGATAACATTGCAGCCTTTGGCGGAGACCCTGGCAATGTGACCATCTTCGGCCAGTCCGGCGGCGGTGGAAAAGTGAAGACGCTGATGAACATCCCTGCGGCCCAGGGCCTGTTCCATCGGGCCATTATGATGAGCGGCGGCTGCCGCCAGGACCGGGCGACAAATGCGGATCACCGGCAGCTGATTGAAAAAATGCTGGAAATTCTGGAGATTCCGCTGGACCGCGTGGAGGAGCTGGAAACTGTTCCCTACGAGATTCTGAACCGTGCCTTCTTCCGGGCCTCCGAGGGGCAGGGCATGCCCAATATGCGCTGGGGTCCTGTGGCAAACGATTGGTTCCTGGGTGACCCGTTCAAGGTCGGGTTCTCGGAATATGCCAAGACGGTGCCGACCATGGTTGGAACGGTTCTGGCAGAGTTTACCGCCATGGCAAAGCCTGAGCAGTACGCGGCGACGCCCGAAGAGCAGGAGCGGATTGTCCGCGCCCATTTCGGCGACGCGTCCGACAGCCTGATTACTCAGTTCCGGGAGGTCTATCCCGGAAAGGCCCTGATCAACCTGGACAGACTGGACACCACTACCCGCCAGGGCGCTGCCCGCTTTGTGGAATTGAAGGCGGCGGCTTCCTCAGCACCTACGTATCAGTATCTGTTTGCGCTGAATTTTGACATCATGGACGGTGTGCCTGCCTGGCACTGCGCGGATATCCCCTTTGTCTTCCACAATTGTGATAGGGTTGCCTGCTGCAATATTCCTGGGGTTACCGAGCGGCTGCAGGACGAAATGGCAGGCGCATGGGTCAGCTTCGCCTATAGCGGTGACCCGAACCATGCGGGTATGGCCAAGTGGGAGCCCGCCGGGGAAAACCACGAGACCATGGTCTTTGACCGGCAGAGCCAGTGCCGCAGCAATCACGACCTGCCTCTGCTGCGGAAAATGGACGAGGCCTGCCCGCCCAAGAGCCTGGATGAGATCCTGATGGGCGGCAAAAAGGACGGCAAACAGGAAAAATCCTGGATGTATTGATGCACAAAAAACTCCCTGCCGATTGTATCGGCAGGGAGTGAGGAAATAAAGACTTTTAGACGGTTGCCGCATTGGCCCCTCACTTCGGCAGGGAATCTCCGGAGAGGGTGCAGTTCCGCCGGAACTCTGCCGGAGAGATGGTCTCGTACTTGCGGAAGGTCCGGACGAAGCTCTGGGCATCCGCAAAGCCGACCAAAGTGCTGACCTCCTTGATGGGGTGCTCCGGCAGCAGCTTTTTTGAAGCGGCGATGCGCGTTCTGTGGATGAATTCCAGCAGATTCGTGCCGGTGCTGTCCTTAAAGGCGCGGCTGAGGTAGGCGGCGTTCATGCCAAAGCGGGCCGCAATTGTGCCAACGCTGAGCTCCGGATCGGAATAGTTCTCCTGCACATACTCGGAGATGGCACGAATGCGATCCTTGGCAGGGTTTGCTCCGGCGCTTCCCTGGGCTTTCCGGAGGAAGCAGAAGATCGCGTCTCCGGCCTCCTGGCAGGCCGCAACGGTTTTGGGCGGTACGGCATTTGCTGGCAGCTGGTCCCGGGGATAGCCGGACAGAGAGACCAGGGTATCCAGAAGGATGACCAGCTTCGACGCGGCGTCCCGGACCTGACTGCGGGATGCGGGAATACAGTTTTGCAGCATATAGTGGAAGGTTTCTTCCGCCTTTGCGTAGTTGTTTTCCAGAATGCAGCTGTTGAGCAGGCCCAGACGATTGTAGAAATCGGAGCTGCTCTGCTTCTGCATATCCGGAACGCTTTCTGTGCGCCACCAAAGCCGGGCATAGTCCAGCTCCTGAACGGACCGGGTAAGGGATTCATTGAACTGCTTATAGCCGTGACACATGATCGGTGCAGCGGAAACAAAAGTCAAAGACAGAAAGTTTTTTGCACCGGAAAGGGCCTGCTGGGCAATTGCCTGAAAGTCGGCCTCGGTTTCGCTGGGGAGCAGGCCGGAAAAGGCAACATACTTTCCATCGCAGTAGCACAGAACACCCTTGTGCCTGTCGAACAGCAAATCCTGAAGAATATTATTCAGAATAAAGTACGGGGTGATGGGGCGCTGGATGCCGCTGCCTGGGGCAGGGGCGTCGAACAGCCGCTCCTGATCCTCCAGGAGGGAGAAGCCTATGACAGCACAGACCTCTTCCTGAGCGAAGCCCAAAAGCCTGTAGCACTGCTGACTGATGCGATAATCCCGTTCCTTGGGCATATCCAGTAGTGTTTTCGTAAGCCCGCTGAGGGCGTAGTGGTTGTCGGGAATCCCCCGCTGGGCGCCCTGCGGGGTAAGCGCAAGGACCTTTTCTGGAGCGGCCTTCCACTTTTCAAAGAGGTGCAGCGCAAGCTCCGGCGCAGCCAACAGGCACAGGAACAGAAGGCAGCCCGCTGCGCGAATGGCAAGAACACCGGCGGTCAGCGTGGGAACAAGCGTGAAAAAGCGCAGAGAAAGGCCGGAAAATTCGTTGCGGATGATATTGAACTGCGTACCGCGGACGGTAATCTGCCGGTCCCGATCCGGAGACAGAAGGTTGGGGTAAAGCGATTCAGAAAAGGCAGCTTTGCTGGCATAAAGGCAGCTGCTGCCGTCGCCGATTACAACGATGCTTCTTCCGGAGGCAGGGAGCAGCGTCTCAACCGGGAATTTGGCAACGATATAGACCCCAGTGCCAATGCTGCACGGAATGCTGCGGACAACGTAGCAATAGCCCTCGGCACAATAGCTGTGCCATGCACCGGTATCCTGGGAGGCCAGATCCTCATAGGACAGGCCGGGATAGATGTTTTCGAAAAGTCTGTTCAAATCCATAGAGAATTTGAATTGACTCTTGGAAACAAAAAGGTGCAGCATCGGGAAGAATGCGGCAACGGAGCTGTCTGCGGGCAGAAGCGTATTTACATTCCAGACATCCTGCATGGCCTGATTCGCCCAAGTCTGTGCCGTGGATGTACCGGCGCTGGACAACTCGGAAAGCGCGCGCACATTGCGGCTTGCTGCAAGAAGATTGCAGCTGTGCGTATAGGTGGAAACGGAAGCGGAAACAGCCTGAGACCGTTCATAGTGAGCGGCGGCGGAGATACGGGCCTGCCTGGCTCCTGAAGTCAGAAAAAAGGCTAGGACGAGGACCGCGATGGCAAGTGCAGCGCAGAGCCCGCCTGCCAGGCGAAGCCCGGGGGGCGCAGATTCCCAATGCTTCCGGCGGGAAGATAGCCACACCATGGGTACGGAACCTCCTATGATACGAAATTGACTAGAAAGGACACGACTCATTTCTGTAATTTATACAAATTATACTATTCCCTTGCAAAATTGTCAACCTTTGTCGAATTTTGAAATAACCCCAAATGCGGAGGAGATATAGATATGGCGCTTGTTACATTTGAATTTGAAAGTCAGTATCTTGGCAACAACCATACCGTTGGTGTGATTTTGCCGGACAAACCCAGAAATTTAACCCCCCAGGAATTTTACGGCAGCGGGAAAAAATACAAGGTCCTGTGGCTGCTGCACGGAACCTTCGGAGATTATTCCGACTGGATTCGCAAATCCATGATTGAGCTCTACGCCTGCGAGCGGGATCTGATCGTGGTGATGCCGTCGGCAATGAATTCCAACTATGCCAACTGGCCCAGCTTCGGCATGGGATTCCAGATGTACGACTACATCTTTGAGGAGCTCATGCCGCTGATCTACAATTGGTTCCCTGCCTCGGACAAGCGGGAGGACAATTTTGTGGCGGGGCTTTCCATGGGCGGCCGGGGCACCTGCGTGCTCGCGCTGAACCATCCTGAGAAGTTTGCAGGCGCCTGCGTCCTTTCGGCAGTGCCCAGCGATTTGCGGGCCATGAAGGCAGAGGGCGGCATGATGTGGGCGCGCATGCAAAAGTCTGCCGCGAATTTTGACAGCGAGGAGGACTTCCTGAATTCCTACCAGAACACCTGGAAGGTGCTGGAGGATGCCGTGAAGCAGGGCACGGAGCTGCCCAGGCTGCTGTTTGGCTGCGGCGAGGACGACATGCTGTATAAGGACTTCCTGGCATTCCGGGAGAAGGCAGACCGGCTGGGCCTGAAGGCGGACTATTTCTCCATTCCCGGGCTGAAGCATGAGTGGCGCTTCTGGGACCAGGGAATCCAAAAGGCTCTGGATTTCTTCGGCATTGGCACCCAGGACTGCGGAAATCCTTTCTAAGGATAAAAGACTACCGTGCCGCTCCGGGAAGCAGAAAGTCCGGGAGCGGCGCAGCTGAAAAAAAGATGTGCAATGAAAGAGGAAACAAAGCTGTTTAACTTTAACTATCTGGTTCTGCTGATTCTCAGCATTTTTACAGCAATTTCCTTTCGTTTTTGCGCGGAACAGGAAATGAGCAAATGGGTGCAATGATACGCAGTATCCGGAGAAAGTTTGTTATGGGAATAGGAGAAAAGAGATATGCAGAAGAATAAGAGTATGAGAAACCAGAGTCAGGAGCAGCGCCGCACCATGATGCTCAATGAGCCCATTCGAAAAATTATCCCCCAGATGGCCATTCCGACCATTGTGGCGTTTTTGATCAACTCCATCTATTCTTTGGCGGATACCTATTTCGTAACCGCCCTGGGAACCAACGCCACGGCGGCTGTCAGCGTGAATTCCTCTCTGGATCAGGTGATCCTCATGTGCGGCTCTATGCTGGCCATGGGCGCCAACAGCTATATTGCCCGGCTTCTGGGCAAGGGAGACGACAAAAAAGCGAGCCAGGTCCTGTCCACCGCCTTTTTCCTGGCGGCGGGCATCGGCCTGACTCTGACGATTTTTGGCAGCATCTTCATGACGCCTATGGTCCGGCTGCTGGGAGCAACCGATACCTGTGAGCGCTTCGCCATTGAGTACGCCACCTATGTGCTGCTGGCAGCGCCCTTTATGGCGGCGAACTTCGTTATGAACCAGTGCCTGCGCTCGGAGGGCAACGCCTTCCTGTCCATGATGGGCATGGGCATCGGCGGCATCCTGAACTGCATCTTAGACCCTATTTTCATTACGGGTCTGGGCATGGGCGTGGCGGGTGCGTCTCTGGCCACTGCCATCTGCAAGCTGGTGAGCTTTGCCATTCTGATTACGCCCTACTTAAAGCGGAAAAGTCTGCTGCACCTGTCCATCCGGAATTTCCATATGAGCATGGACATCATGAAGGAGATCATCGGCGTGGGCTCCTCCTCCATGTTCCGTTCCGGTCTGGCAGTTGTATCGGCCATTATGCTCAATAAGATTGCGGGACAGATCTCCGATTCCGTTCTGGCGGGCATCGGCGTGTGCAACAAGATTATGATGTTCCCCTTTGGCATCATCCTGGGCTTCGGCAACGGCTTCCAGCCGGTGGCGGGCTTTAACTGGGGTGCCAAGCGGTATGACCGGGTTTCGGAGAGCTACCGCTTTTCCTCCTGGGTGGCGACGCTGGGCAGCGTCGTCATGGGGGCGGCATTGTATGTGCTGGCCCCGGGAATCATCCGGCTGTTTGCGGGACAGGACCCCCATATGCTGCAAATTGCAACCCTCTGCCTGCGCCTGCAATGCCTTGCCCTGCCCATTCACGCCTGGGTGGTCGTGGTGAATATGCTCTGCGTCAGCCTGGGTGAAGCTAAGGGCGCGCTGCTGCTCTCCACCGCCCGGCAGGGCACCTGCTTCATTCCCATTGTCATCCCCATGGGAAAGCTCTGGGGAGCGGACGGCCTCGCCGGCGTCCAGTCCGTTGCGGACGTGCTGTCACTGGTGCTGGCCATTCCCCTTGCCGTACAGGTGCACAAAAAGATAAAGACAGCAGAAAAACAGACCAGTCCGGAACCGGCAAGCCTGCCGCGTTCCTGAGGCCTGGATACTCCTCCCCGAGCACAAAATAGCGCCGCTCAGTGGCCAAATTTGCCACCGGGCGGCGCTGTTTCTCTTTTGAGGCGCGGATGTGTATTTAGAAGTATTTGCAGGAAAAGAGAAAATTGTGAAGGATAGGGGAAAATCACAAGCTGCGGGTGGGGAATTTTAATGGACAAGGAAAGGGGACTATGGTAAAATTATAATAGATTGGAACAGATACGAACTTGAGACAGCATTGAGGAAATTTGAAAAAATATTGATGCGGTTCATGGAGGAATAGGCTGATATTTAGCCCTATTGCCATCCAGCCGCTGTGGCGGGGGCTGAGTTATGGTATATTATGCAAAATCCTCAAACCGGCAAGGACACCGGGAAACGGTAAAAGAGCACTTACAAAAGGTTGCAGATTTGGCCCAAGAATATGGGGAACCGTTGGAACTGGGGGATGCTGCAGCCTTAGCGGGGCAAGTACATGACTTTGGAAAATATTCTATTGCATTTCAGGAGGTCATGAAGGGGCTCAGAACAGGAATCGACCATGCTATGGGCGGGGCGCTCTTTTTGGAATGCTGTTATAAAGGAAAAAGTAGATGCCGTCCTGTGATAGAGGCTGTGAATGGGCATCACGATGGCCTGACAGCATATGACACAGTCAAAAATAATCTTCACGCAGTTGTTCAAAAGAATGCAACTGTTCATGGAAATGAAGGCAAGACACCATCTATTGAAAGCCGTGAGCAATTGTTGGAAGCACTTGTTGCTTTTCAAAAGGATTTTCCGGATTTTCGGCCTCCAAAACAGCTTCCGGCTATACCGCCAGCGGAATTGGAATCTATGCTTTATACCAGAATGCTGTTTTCCTGTCTGGTAGATGCGGATTATACGGCTTCTGCGATGAACGATGATGATACATACCTGGATCGCGCGCAGGACGATGCCTTTGATCCTGAGATGCTCTTGAAAAAGCTGTATGCCTACAGGGACGACATCAGATATCATTCAACTGCTGACCCTACTCTGAATCTGTACCGAGATCAGGTATTTGAGCAATGTGGAAAGATGGGGGATGGAGCTGAGGGCTTGTATACATTAACGGCACCCACCGGAACCGGGAAAACTTTGGCAATGCTGCATTTTGCTCTGAAGCATTGCCTAAAATACGGAAAAAGGCGAATTATCGTGGTGCTTCCATTTCTGACGCTAGCGGAGCAGAGTGCGGAAACCTATGCGAAAATGATATCCAATGTGTTGGTAGACCATAGCCAAAGCGATTTGCCGGAGGCAGCCAGAGAACTGGCTGCCAGATGGAGCGCACCGGTTATTATCACAACCTCGGTTCGGTTTTTTGAGTCCCTATTTGCGAACCGCCCAACTGCCTGCCGGAAGCTGCACAACATCGCAAACAGCGTCGTCTTGTTTGATGAAGCCCAGAGTCTACCCGCAAACCTAGCATCTGCCACACTGCGAGCAGCAAACGAATTGTGCAGTCGGTATCACACTACGATGGTGTTTTCTACGGCGACGCAGCCGAATTTTGGTACCCTGAAAAACTTGAATTGGACACCGCGTGAAATACTGCCTGACAATGAAAGAATGTTTCGAGATTTGCAGCGTGTGGATGTGGAGTGGAGGCTGGAAGAAGAGATTCCTTTGGAAACGGTTGCAGAAGAAATGGCGAAACTGGACAGTGTCTGTGTTATTGTCAATCTTCGGCGCCATGCGCGGAAAATTGCCGCAAGCTTACTTCAACAATGCCCTGAAAACACGGTTTTCTTCCTTACCACGGACTTGTGCCCGGCTCACAGGAGCAACCGGATTGAAATCATTCGTCATCGTCTAAAGCAGAAGCTGCCCTGTCGGGTTGTTGCTACCCAGTGTATTGAGGCCGGGGTGGACCTGGATTTCAGAACGATGTACCGTGCGTTAGCTCCATTGGAGGCCATTATTCAGGCGGCCGGGCGTTGCAACCGAAACGGCTATGATTCTGCGGGGCAGGTGATTATCTTTCGTCCGGAGGATAGCAGGATGCCGTATCCGGATCCCTGGTACAGCAATGCCGCCGTTACGGTGCAGGAGATGGAGCCGCCTTTTCCTATTCATGATCCCCATGTAATCCGAGAATACTACCGCCGGATATTTGAGGGAACCTCGGATAAACCGGAGCTGGAAAATGCAATTTCTTCCCGCTCGTTTGAGCAGACAGAAAGGAACTATAAGTTAGTTGCGGACACTGGAGCTAGGGTTATTGTGCCCTATGTCGGCGAACAGAAAAGGTATTCAAGCATTGTGAGCCAGGCGCGGGAGCAGGGGATTACCGGGGTACTTTTGAGGGAGATGGCACCTATTACAGTGACCTGCTTTGCGAAGAACTTGGGAAATTATGCAGAGGAAATTCCGTTTGCCTGCCAGAGAAGAAGCCACTTTAACGATGCAGCTTCAGGCAGCAATATTTATCTGCTGCGCGCGCAGTATGAAGATTTTTATTCTTCTCAATTAGGACTGTGCTTTCCGGAGGAAGAAAAATTTCACACTGTATTTTGAAAATGGCACGCCAATTGTCCGATTTATTGGACAATTGGCGTGCTATTTTATATTTGATAAAAAGAATGGAAAGTAGTTGACAAAGCACAATGCTTAGTGTACACTATACTTGACAGCCGAAATAAGATAACAACGATTCCGGCTGAGGAGTAGAAATAAGTACAGTGTTATTTGCGTGCCCCTTTCCACAGAACGGATTGGGGTGGGCAAAATCTTGGAGGTGAAATTTTTTGAGGGAGATAACGATTGAAGTCTGGGGAGATCTGGCCTGTTTCTCTGCACCTTATGCGAAAGTTGAACGGCTTACCTATCCGTTTCCAACACCGTCTGCAGCCAGGGGAATCCTCTCTGCTATCTATGCAAAACCGAAAGAGTTCAGGTGGCAAATCAATCGCATTGAGGTTTTGAATCCTATCCGCTATATCAGCTTCAAGCGCAACGAAGTCAAATGCACGGTTAGTACGGTCCCGATTTCTACTGAGGAAGAACGAACACAGCGGCAAACCGTGGCATTGCAGGATGTTCGTTACCGAATTTCAGCATCCATCATACCTCGCCCTGACTTTGTGGGGCGGGAGACCCAACTTTATGAGCAGGCCCTGCGACGTATTCGCGGTGGAAAATGCTTTTTTCAACCTGCACTGGGAATTCGGGAATGTGTTTGCTATTTTGAGGAGAGCGATGGAATTCGGCAACCTATTCGTCAGTCTTTGGATGCGGGATTGATGGTTTACGATTTGTTTGCACCGGAAGACGTGGAGGTTACAAAAAAAGTCAACCTTCAGATGTCTCTATTCCACGCACAGATGATAAATGGTGTGATTTTAGTCCCCCCCTACGATAGCCCCGAGGTGCTAAAGGGAGGCAGCTTATGCTAAAAGCGCTGTATGACTATGGTATCCAGCACCAGCTGGCGTTGCCGCCGGGATTTGTTGGAAAAACCATCAAAGCATATATTTCTCTGTCTGAAAGCGGCAGCCATGTGAATGTCTATCTGGGAGATGACCAACCTGTTCCCTGCCCAGATATTGGCAGTTTGGCGAATGGAAAGGACAAGAGCAATGTCCTTGCAGAAAAACGCTCCGTTGTGATTCCGGAGCAGGGAGGAAGCAAGAGCACATTCTTTCTGGAAGCACTCCGCAGCGCATCAGAGGAGGAGCCTCTGCTGAAAATCTGTGTTCATGCTTTGGAAACGCCCGAAGTTGCAGCGGCGATTCGGGCAGAATTGGATCAGGCAAAAATCAAACCGGGGGACCGAATTTCCTTCCGGGTGAACGGCCAATCAATTTTGAAATCTGAGAAGGTTTGCGCCTGGTGGCAATCCTATCGGCAACAGTTCTTAAAGGGAGATGAGACTCCATCAGCGCGGTGCCTGATTACCGGAAAGCCTACGGTTCCTATGGTAACGACCACGCCTATACAGGGCTTGCGGGTTGTGGGCGGGCATGCAAGCGGAGATGCGCTTATTTGCTTTGACAAGTCTGCGTTTTGCTCTTACAACCAGAAGAAAGCCGCCAATGCCCCGGTTTCGGAGGAAGCATTCTGTGTGGTAAAGGCGGCACTGGATGATCTGCTGAAGGATGCCCCCATTCTTGCGGGTATGAAATTCGTCCACTGGTTTGATCATGAGATTCCACAGGAGGAGGACCCCCTGTATGCCATTGATTTTGGCTATGATCTGCCGGAAAGTAGTGAAGACGTGCCCGCCGTCAATGAGCTGACAGCACGAAGCAAGGCTGATCAGGCCCCCAAAAGTGTATACTCTGGACAGCCTGTCTCCGGACTGGAGAATGTGTCCTACTATATTCTGCTTCTGTCCGGAGCCAACAGCCGCATTATGATCCGGAAGTTTGACCGGGGCAACTACGCAGATCTTTGCCACAGCCTGGAGCAATGGTATGCAGACCTGGCGCTGACCAATTCAAGTGGGACCGGAAATATCAGGCCGGTGAAGCTGACTGCGCGGCTGCTTCGCCTCCTGAAATTCCAGAAGGGCGACAGCAGACCCTTTGAACGGCTGTCGAAGGAACTGTCCGGGATTACCCCTGCAATTATTCAGGCGATTCTGACGGATGGAATCCTGCCGGACGCAGTCGCTTCAAAGGCCCTGGCGTATATACGTTCCGAACTGCTTTCAAATGACGACAGCGGATCGCAAACCACACAAAGCAGCCTTCCAAACGGCTTGGCCTGCCAATGGCTGAAGGCTTGGCTGCTTCGAAAAAAACGAATGAAGCAACAGGAGGAATTGATTTTGGAGGAATATAATCTGAACTATTCCAATGCTGCCTATCATTGCGGCGGCTTGATGGCAGTCTACGCGGCAATCCAGAAAGCGGCAATGCCGGATGTGAATACCGGAATTGTGGAGCGATACTATGCTTCTGCAATTCAGATGCCTGCGCTGGTAATCGGCCAGCTCAGCAGCCGGTCAAATCATCATCTAGAAAAGATGGAAAATAAGTGGCTTGCCAGCCAGTATCGGGAAAAGCTGCAGCAGATATCTGTTGCCTTGGGTAGTTCGATTCCTGCAACGTTAAATCTGGAACAGCAGTCTTACTTTGCCCTAGGCTACTACCAGATGGGTGCAAAGCTCAATAAGGAAAAGAAAGAACACACAGACGCTGCCAGGGAAAGGGCAGAAACAGCCTGTCAATAAGAGGAGGATATACCATGGCTATTCAGAACCGATATGAATTTATGTATTATGTTGCGTGTACCAATGGCAATCCCAACGGAGATCCTGACATGGGGAATATGCCCCGGATTGACCCCCAGACGATGCAGGGGTTTATCACGGATGCTGCGACCAAACGTCGGATTCGCAACTATGTGGAGCTGGCCCACCGGGACGAGCCGGGCATGGGGATCATTATCCAGCAAGCTACCAATATCAACCGCCATATTGCGCAGGCAAAGCGTGCGGCTGGCGTTGCAGATTGCGCTAAGGCGAAGGAGGCTGTTTACGCCGGTAGACAGAAGGCTTGTGAGTTGTTCTACGATGTGCGCACCTTTGGCGCAGTTATGTCTACCGGGCCCAACGCTGGGCAGGTGCGCGGACCTGTGCAGATTACTTATGGAAAAAGCTTGGATCCGGTTCTTCCACTGGATATTTCCATTACCCGCATGGCCGTTGCCGACAAGGTAAAAGAGGATGCTAATGTAGAAGATTACATAGCATGGGAGGAGGTGCAGCCGGAGGATAAGCTCCGCACCATGGGCCGGAAGCAGATTATTCCGTTCGGACTGTATGAGGTTCGAGGCTTTGTCAGTGCCAATCTCGCTGAGGAAACAGGCTTCGATGAAGAAGATTTGAATATCCTTTTTGAGTCCATTTTGAATATGTATGAGCATGACCATTCCGCCAGTAAGGGTGAAATGGAAGTTGTTTCCCCTTTGATTATTTTCAAGCACATCGGCACGGATAGTGATGCAGCCCAGAGAGTCCGCCAGGCCAAGCTTGGCTGCGCTCCAGCACATAAGCTCTTTGACCTGATCAGCGTTACGAAAAAGGCGGATGTTGCCTACCCTCGCAGCTACCGGGATTACAACGCCGCAGTGTTTCTGGACAAGGTGCCCAATGGGGTTCAGGTCGGCTTTAAGTCCAGTGCGTTTGCTCCTGTGGTGTGGGATGACCTTCCTAACGACGAAGGGTGGTTCCACCGTGGATGACTGGGATCCAATCCTCCTTTCACAGTTGTCCCATGCCGGATTTTGCTTGCGCCGGGCTGCCTTGCTGGCAAATGAACAAGCTTGGCAGGAAAATGCGGACACTGCGAAAGGCCGAGCCGAGCACGAACGGGTGCATACGCAGCGGGTGGAACGCCGGGGAAATTCCGCAAAGCTGTATGAACTTCCGGTTTTTTCTCACCGCTTAGGGATAGCGGGAAAATGCGACTGCATTGAGGCGGAAGAAGCTGCCGATGGCTGCTGCGTCCCCGCATTGCCGTTCCCGGTTAAACTGTATCCTGTTGAGTATAAGCATGGGAAGATCCGTTCGGAGCAGGAATATGAGATCCAGTTATGTGCCCAGGCCATGTGTTTGGAAGAAATGTTTCAGACAAGGATTCCGGAGGGGGCTATTTACTATATTACATCTCATCGCCGTTACTCGGTTCCGCTTACAGAGGAACTACGAAACCGAGTGAGAGAGACCATTCGGGAAGTTCAGCTGCTTCGCCATGACTTCTCAATTCCACCGGCGGAATATGGAGCAAAGTGTAAGGCGTGCTCACTTCGAGAGTATTGCCTGCCGAATGTGAAGCAATCTGCTCTGGATTACTGTAAACGGCTCCAAGAAGAGGCGATAGAGGAGG
>OLZI01001276.1_pt1 | contig 14098 bp, 16 predicted proteins | sample 1674061 | NCBI WGS metagenome assembly OLZI01 (sample SAMEA103958139, study PRJEB25191) | human gut metagenome | biome: human-associated habitat [ENVO:00009003]; feature: intestine environment [ENVO:2100002]; material: feces | place: Germany | collected 2013/2015 | reverse complement strand
AAGAACTCAAAGCCTTTGCTTTTTGTTCCTTTCCTTTGTTCTTGACTATGTTATATACCTAAAATTAGCACTCGTCAATAGAGAGTGCTAATAATTTATAAATTGTTTATAATTTACTTTTTACAGACCTGCATTATTATTTACCATTTTAACATCTCCGGGCTTTCAAAAATCATTTTGTCCTTGCTTCTGTCTTACCATCATTCTTAGCTTTTATTGCTTTCTGAGCATCTGCAACCAAATATTTTATCGCAGCTCTTGCCTGTGGAAACATCTGTACCTCATCAAAAATAATAAGAGAGTTTCTCTCTGTCAGCTTTGTTCCAAAATGTGTCTGTAACAGCATAAAAAATGTATCCAGATCATTCAGATATCGCTCAAAATACCTTTCGACTTCCTTATCTTTTTTAGCAAAGTCAATCAGAAGATAACTTTCGTATTCGTTTTTTGATTATACGCAAGCAAAAGAATCACAGTCTACCAGTGTTTCTACTTCATACTTACTCAATTCTTTCGACGCATTCAAACAATCTGCTTAAAGTTTAATTCTGCAATTGATTCACCTCTGCCAGCACTTCCCAATAACCGCTGTGGCTGTTACCCACACGCTTAATCAGTTCTTGTGTTTTCATTTTTCTTAAATAATACTTCACACGATCTAAATTCCATCCCAATTCATTTGCATACTCTCTTTGAGACATGGACGGATAATTATGGACTAATTCCAGTATCTTTTTATCATCATCTGATAATGTTGATTTCTTGCTTTGAGTAGATTGGTGCGTTTGGGTAGTTTGGGTAGTTACACCATTGACACCAAACTCACCTTTTACCTTACGGTACATATTTACTCTGAAATCGCCATCAAAATCAATCAGCTCTGGCTTCGGCAGTCCATACTCCTCACAGGCTTCAAATAACCTCGGTATTCCGGTTCCCCATTTCTCAATAATCTTCATATACGCAAAAGCTCTGGCAATTGCCGGATTTCTCGGCTTTGAATAGCCTTCCAGCATTTTTAAAATGGTAACATTATTCAAAAGCATTCCCGGAGAAGTTACCTCCAATCTGTCATCAAACAATGCTACCTGGATATTTCCCGGCTCAAGATAACTGCGGTGTGCCACTGCATTTGCAATTAACTCACGAATACTGTCTGTCGGAAGCTCATATACATCCTGTCTGTACATCCCCATTATCGTCATTCCCATATTGATTTTTTCAAGGACATACTGATAAGCTGCTTCCATCTGCTCCTGAATAGAGCCTTCAAATTCCCTACGGTCAACAAAATGTGCACGATTCGTTCCTTTAAACACACCACATTGAATTACCGGCATTTGCGGCATTTTGCCTGTTAAAAGTGCATAGGCATTTGTCGGATATACCTTACCCTCTGCATCCTTCAACACGCCCCATGAAATCAATGTATTCTTTGTTACATCTTTTATCTTTGCTTTCTCACTATCCTGCCATGTATTTTTCAAGGCAGTTTCTTTCATACTTTTGCAAAGTTCCTCGATCTCGCTGTCGGAAACAGGCATATTCTGGCATATCTCACTATCAAAATAGCGATTCTGTCCCTCTAAAATCAGTTCCTTCAGCATATATCCTTCCACATGTCTGGTTGTACCGGATACCCTCACATAAGTACCGTCCACCATTCCCTGCGATTTGATATAATATGGACGCTGTGCACCCGGAAGAATCTCCACTACAATCACAGTCTTATCCTTAACAGTCTGTAACGCAACATCCGGTCTGATTGCAGGTTCACAGGCATCAGAAATAGCATTGGTAATGGCATCCATGGTTTTATAGATATTATCTACATCCATTCCAACAATATCTAATGTTTTATCATCTATTCCAAAAACAATCTTTCCACCTCTGCCATTGGCAAAAGCAACCACTGTTTTCATGTATTTTTCGCTTTTCTCTGGTACAGTAACCTTGTACTCTATATTCTTTGATTCGCCGGAAAACAGCTTATCTTCTGCCATAATTCTACCTCCAATTCTAATCAAAAGCTTCATACTTAATTGCCCATCCACCAATCAGAATATTCTTAATAAACGACAGCAATACAAAATACATTTGCGAAATTTCGCTATCACTATATTGATATATTCCATTGTGCAATATATGATTTCTAAAAGGAATTCTTTTATCTATTTCATCGTTAAAAGCATCCGTCCTTGCAAAAACAATGTTGGTTATTGCCAATATATAGCATCGTCCTATATTAGCACCTGTTACCTTATCCAATTTTGAATTGATTGCATTCTTTACCTCTTGTTTTATTCCACTCTTTCCAAATGATTCATCAAGGCACTCCTCAATCAATTTTTCAATATGAGATATCAATATAACTATTTTTTCTCGTTTTGCAATATTTCGGCTATATATGATCTTTTTTAAGTAATTGGCCAGCTCAGAATCCAAAAATGAAAAATCCGAATCTAATCCATCAAATACATCTGATAGCTTTTCATAATCTTCATATAACCATTCTATATCCTCCAAAACAATATCTTGTTTCGGATTTATATCGCTAAAATCAAATTTTCGTAAAGTCGATTGAAGTTGTTCAAATATTCCTGTTAATTTTGATGAAATATTTATGTCAAATATACTCAAATTTTGCATTTATTTCTCCATCAGCTACTTTTCCTTTGCCTTAATGTTCTTAGAATCTGCCAGTATCTCATAGAATTTACCATCTGATGCTGTCTGTCTGGCTCAGTTTGTTTTTTTATTGTGGTTTTTGCTGTTGGAGTAGTTTTTTGCTCTTTTTTTCCGTCAACAGCTTTTATTATACCATATCCCTTTGTCTTGATCCAAGGCTTCTCCGATTTGCTGTGCAAATTCTTTCTGCTCCGGTGTTAATTGGACGCACTGCTCTTCATAAGGGTACAGAGCATAATCATCACTCTTTAAATCATCTACATCGTATTCTTCCCACTCAATGATATCCGGATTCTGATTATTCTCGCCCATTCTGTTTCATCTCCCTCAAATAGAATAAATTATAAATACTTCTTGAACGCTTTCTTAATTTTAAGCATGATATCAATAATCCAATCAAACTGTGCATTCCATTGGCTTTTGTCTCCGAAGGTCACGCCCTTCTCGATAACGATGCGGCTTGCCTTGCGCTCCGGCAGTTCCCGCCAGTCAAAGGTCAAAGTGGCATCGGATTCAATGGCATCCTTATTATCGAAGAGGGAGTGGAACAGGTCTTTATCCTCACTGATATACAGTTCCACATCTAGTTCGTTCCGTTTCTGAATCTGCGATACAGCAATATAGCAGGCAGAAGAACCTACGCTGAAGTTCATCCAATGATCCATAGACGGTTTTCTGCGATTGAAGTTCTTTGCAAACTGTGCATTTTGGAAAGCGTAATCCTGAAATGCCACCCAATAATCATAGCGTTGCTGCTGAGTTGCATTTGCAGAGTCACTTTTCTTTACTTCCTTTGTCCAGTCGTTCGGTTTTTCAATAACTTCAAACTTTACCGCCGGTTCCGAATTGCCGATTCGATACAACTTGATCTCACAAAGAAAAAATCCCACCTTTTCATCGGTGTGGTTGTTTAACCATTCAATTGCCGCCTTATGTTCTTCACGTGCATGCTTTACCACCCAAATAATCACATCTGCCGACTTACCAGATGCATAAGTAATCAGCTTGCCCAGATGGTCATGGTTGGTATCCTCCAGCTGATTCTCTATGATGATTTTTCGATCGGTTCCAGTTTCAGAAGCAAAAATATCCACATTGAAGTCTCCAACGGAGGATTCTGTTTCATCTACTGTAATATCAAGGCCTACAGCATCTGCAAGAAGTGCAATATTATCATCCTGTGAAAGCCATGGCGTGAAATCCAAAGCCTCGTGCGGCCATACTGTTCGTAGATCTTTGATTTCTTCTAATTTACTCAGATTCACCATTTACATTAAGCCTCCTTTTTCACATATGTCAGTTCAACGTCGTATCCAAGTTCTTCCAGAAGGCGCACAAAAGTCTTGTTTATAATCCCATCATTTTTGTTGATCAAGCGGCTGACATAAGAGCCTGTTGTTCCGGCCTTTTCCGCAATCTCAGCTTGTGTAGTATCTTCCTCTAAGCATTTTATCTTTATTTCTTTTTCAAAATTGTTTTTTACCATTTTTCGTTTCCTCCAGTGCAATGGAATTGCACGATTAAGATAATTCATTTTATCATATAACGATTTTAAGCACAATCTAGCAGGATCATTTTTTGTGTTTTTACAAATCGAGTAGGAGGCGGTGACTAAATCATAAAAGCCACTGTTTATCCAATGTCATTAAGTTAAGATGACCAATCAAGATCTTAGCATCAGATTACAACGAGTTTAGAGCATGTGCAACAATGATTGACAGATCGAAACTAGAGAATGTTATTCTTATTGCTGATAGAGGATATGAAAACTATAACATTTTTGCACATGCAATTGAAAAAGGATGGAAATTCGCTATACGTGTCAAAGATAAAAATAGTAATGGAATTGCATCTGGGTTAAATCTTCCTCCAAATGATGAGTTTGATATAGATATCACTCAGATTTTTTCGAGGGAAAATACAAAGACCACAAAAAATGCAGGCTATAAGTGGATGCCTGTAAATCAAGTGTTTGATTATTTTCCACGAAAAAGTGATAAAACAAAACAGGTGAACTTTACAATCGCCATTTATATTTGTAGAGAATATCTCCGTAATAAACGCAATCTTAGTCCACCTGATGTGATTAACCTAATAGAAAAACATGTATTACCAGTAAGACCTGGTCGAAAAGACCCTCGCAAAGTCAAACCCCAGGCATCTGTAAGCTTTCTATATAGAGTGGCTTAATCATAGATAATTATAAGGTTTTTTTGACAGATAAACAATATGTCTTTTTGTTGTGCTACAAAATAGATAAAAAAAAACACATCATATTTATCAAACAATTGCAAATATGATGTGTTTTATAATTACGTCAAAATTCTTAACTTAATGACATTGCCCTTTCGAGCTCTTTTCGCTTTGTACAACATTAAATTGTAGATGATTACTGTAAGAGTGAAAGTACACCCTGGTTAGACTGATTAGCCTGTGCAAGCATAGACTGTCCAGCCTGTGCAAGAATGTTATTCTTGCTGTAATTAACCATCTCTTCAGCCATATCTGTATCACGGATACGAGACTCGGCTGTTGTAGTATTCTCAACTACGTTATCGAGGTTGTTGATTGTGTGCTCAAGACGGTTCTGAACAGCACCGAGTGATGAACGCTGTGAAGATACCTTTGAGATAGCATCTGAAATAGCGTCTACTGCGTATGTTGCAGCATTTCCTGAATCATCTTTTACATTAAGTCCTTTAATACCAAGGCTTGCAGAATCCATAGCATCAATGTTGACCTGAATCTTGTTTGTCATGTCGGCATCTGCACCTACGTGGAGGCTAAATGCTAAGCTGTTTGCAACCTTTGCCTGACCTACTTTAATTTTAAAAGTTCCATCACCTTTATTAGTATTTAAATCAATTTGGTTTCCAGCCTTATTTGTAACTTCAGCCTTTCCTTCTGTATCGCCAATCTGGTTTGCTGCAAGCAATTCCTTAGAAGCTAACTCATATGCTTTTTCCTTTGAAATTACAGAAGAATCAACATCATCAATACCATTTGCATCAGCATCTTTAATTACAGACACTGATTTTGTGCCGACAGCTATAGTTTTTCCATCTGCTCCATTTTTAAAAGCATCAATATCTTTGTAATCAGCATTTATTTTAGTATTAGCTCCAGTGCCAGAATCTTTTGGAGTTTCTGCATACCAACCAGCTTCAATTGTATCTTTTTTAGGGGCAGTGTCGCTACCAGTCTGTCCTGCATTGTACTTATATGTCTTTCCATTTATAGTAACATCCTGATGCTTAGTTGTAATATCTGCTTTAGTAAGCATATCGCCTACATCATCAGCTGCACCTGCAATAGTATATGTCTTTCCACCTATGCTGACCTTATCCCCTGCATTAAGTGTATCCATAACAAATGTAGCGGTTCCATCGCCATTATCTGTAAGAGTTCCCTTAAGACCTGCATCATGAGCCTTCATGTTGATTGTCTTTGTTCCGGCCTCACCCTTTAACAGATATGTCTCATTGAACTTTGTTGTCTCTGATACACGGTCAATCTCCGTTGTGAGCTGGTCAATCTCGTCCTGGATTGCCTGACGGTCTGAATCCTTTGAGTTTGTACCATTGGCAGCCTGTGTTGCAAGCTCGTTCATACGCTGAAGCATTGAGTGAACCTCTGTGAGAGCACCCTCTGCTGTCTGTACAGATGAAACACCATCCTGTGCGTTTGTAGATGCCTGATCAAGACCACGAATCTGCTTTCTCATCTTCTCAGAAATTGTAAGTCCGGCTGCATCATCTGCTGCACGGTTAATTCTGTAACCTGATGAAAGCTTCTCTGTGCTCTTTGACTGTGCGCTTGTTGTTACGTTGAGCATTCTGTTGGCATTTGCTGCCTGCATGTTGTGTTGTACTACCATAATATAATCCTCCTTGTCCCATATTCATGGGTTATTATGTTTGACCTCTGGAAATCCTTTTCCCGAGGGTTTTGCAGCTGCTTTGTATATATTTTTATTTAAGCAGTTGCGGTTTTCTATAACAAGCGGCTTCCCGGGTGTGGCTTGCGCCACAGCCGCCTATTAACATGATTAGTTGCTTTGCGTCTTTTTCTGACGTTCTTTCTCATTCCAGATGATTTGCTTGATTTGTTTCTTTGCTTCACTGGAAAACTCAGGTTCGGGATAATATGTATCTTTTCGCTTCGCTGGGTCCGGTTCGTTGTTGGATCTTGCGATATTCAGTTCTTTTGGAGCATCTATCAGTAATCGACAGTGCTTTCCTGTTCCACCCGCGAACACGATTCGGATATCGTCTCCGATATTTACATATTGCCCTTCCTTTAATGATAATTTGAGCATTTTCTACCTCCATGCACTAGGGAATAGCTTTGTCCATGCTTTTCCGAATTATGCAACATTTTATAGTAAAATGTTACATTTTTTCGCAGATTAATAAGGGGGCAAAACAGGAGTTGATTAAATAACATCAAATATTTATGCCGATTTAGTCATATTTCATCAAGAATTACTTTATCTTTAACGTGATATAGTTGAATCCAGTGAGATTAATTAAAAATGATAGAAAAAGGTAAAGAAAATTATTTAAAAAAATTTTTTTCTTGGGGTTAAGTTCTAAAAATGGTGTCCGATATAGTAGTTGTAAAGCAAAAAATGTAACATTTTACTATAAAATGTTGCATTTTTTGCTTTTTATAATTACTATTATTTTGTTGTGGATTTTGGATATTCCAGGGAAGAGTCTGTCATGCGGCATGTGCCTGATAATATTTTCTACCGCAAAGGAGTATTCAATGGGAACTACACAGCCAATCCGAAATAAGGATGAACTGACGGCTTTCAGGATGTACTATAAAGATATCCATCCAAACCGCCGCAATTACTGTTTAATTGTTATGGGATTAAACACAGCACTAAGAATCAGTGACTTGCTTAAATTGAAGTGGGATAACGTATACAATTTCGAGCATCATGTATTTCGCTCTCATTTTCTTATCAACGAGCAAAAGACCTGCAAGAATAACTATGTCACTCTAAACTGCAATGCCACCGATGCTCTCCGGGCATATTTCAACGAACGGCATCCGACTGAACATGAGTTTATTTTTACAAAAGCCACCTGCAGGAGGCAGCCACTAAACAGAGTTCAGGCATACCGAATTGTAAGGACTGCTGCCGAGGAGACAGTTCAAGATGAACATATCAGCTGTCACTCTTTGAGAAAGACATTTGGATATCACGCCTGGAAGAACGGCACACCACCTGCTCTGCTGATGGACGTCTACAATCACTCGTCCTATAAAGTCACGCAGCATTATCTGGGTATTGAGCAGGATGAACGTGATGAGATTTATATGAATCTTGAGCTATAGTTTTATGCGTATTGAAATCTAATATAGCTAAAAGCCAGCCGTTTGCAACCGGCTGGCTTTTTTTGGGATATACAAATCATCGAAATCATCTGTTAAACCAAATGCATTCTGTTCTGAATCGAATTTCAAATCAATCTGTGACATATCTTTCATCTGTCTGGTACTGTTGTATTTTAAAATTAAATTTCATCTTCAGCACCACCTTCTTCCTGTAACCATTCTTTCAATTTATCCTGTAATAGTTTCTTATCCGGCAGATACAGTTTATACTGTGATGCATAAATATTAGAATCTTCCGGCAATGTCAGTTCAACCATTGCATCATTTTTTTCATTGCACAACAATACACCAATGGTAGGATTTTCTTCCTCTGTTTTTTCGTATCTATCATAGTAATTGACATACATCTGCATTTGCCCCAGATCCTGGTGCTTTAATTTGCCAATTTTTAAATCAAATAATACAAAGCATTTCAACAGTCTGTTATAAAAAACAAGATCCACTCTGAAATGATCTTCTTCAAATGAAAATCTTTTCTGTCTTGCCACAAAAGTAAATCCTTTTCCCAATTCCAAAAGAAACTGCTGCAAATTATCTAACAGCCTGTTTTCTAAATCAGTTTCTGAATAATTATATTTATCTTCAAGACCTACAAATTCCAAAACATATGGATCCTTCAGCACATCCTTTGAGGTTGTAATCACATTTCCTTCCTGTGATAAGCGTTGCACTTTGTCCTTATCCATGCTTAACGCAAGTCTCTCATAAAGAGAAGAATTATACTGACGTGACAAATCTCTGACTCCCCACTTCTCTCTGGCAGCTTCTATCTCATAAAATGAGCGTTCATCCTCATTTTCTATTCTCATCAATTGTAGATAATGAGACCATGTTACCACAAACGGATGCTCCTCTTCAAAAATCGTAAACACCGTTTCCGATTTCTTGATTGCAAATTCCGTAAACAGTGTTTCCGAAATTCGATCCTTATATGTTAAATAAAACTTTCTTGCCTTTTCCAGCGTAGATTCTGAAAAGCCTTTGCCAAATTCTTCTGTTAATTTTTTAGAAAGATTTATTATGATTTTTTTACCGTATTCAGCCCTGTGTTTTCCCTGCTGCTGTACTTCTACAATCCACCTGCCAAGAGAATAATAGGTCATTATCTGGACATTATTTACCTGCTTTGCAGTAATGTTTCGTGCATATTTAATTAATTCAATTGAATTCTGACATAACTTATCCATATTGATATCATATACAGATTCATTGATTTCATTCTTCACACATTCAATCCTCCTATTTCAAAGTTTCTCTATTTCAGAAACACTGGCTGTTCTGTTAGTCCGTTGTAAAACTCCACTGCCGCCGCAATATCCTTCTCATCCGGATGTCCCTTTGATACCCCGCCAATCAGCTTGAACGGACCAAACGTATCAAATCCCTTGCATGAAAACCTTCCAACAATGTTGTCATGTTTGTATGCTATCACCTGCTCAATTGACTTAAAGACAGGTCTGCCACCATATGTGCAGATAAGAAATACATTTTTATTGTCTGTGAGATTGACTGATGCAAACTTAAGCACCGACTGATGGAACTTTCCACCGTATACTCCTGATGCAAAACCGATTAAATCATATTCCGACAGGTCTTTCTCTACCGTCTGTGTCGCATCTATCAGCTCGACATCGTTTGTCTTTGCTATCTCGTCAATTATCTTTTTTGTGTTTCCATGATGCACTGATGCATATACTATTGCTGTCTTCATATGTAATGCTCCAATCATTTATTAGTCTTCCTTTGATTTTGCCATCAGTATCTGCTCCAGCTTTTTCTTTCCGGTCTCATAATCTGTAAACACAATTCCCTCCATACCAAGCTTTCTGCCACCTTCGATATTCTCCGGTCTGTCATCTATGAACACACATTCTTTCGGATTCAGATTGTATTTATCAAACAGGCACTGATAGATACCGGCATCAGGCTTTATCATCCCAACCATAGCTGAAATGACTTTGCCGTCAACAAGTGACACAAAACTAAGTTCACTGTGCGTATGAAGCTCGAAGAAGTCCTTTGGATAATTCGATAACAAATACACTTTATAGCCTCTGCTCTTTAACTCCTTAATCCAGTCTGCTGCATAGTCGAATGCCTTTACGACAAAAGCCTTTCCCTCTTTGAAAAATCTCCTGATATCCGCCTCATACTGTGGAGCCACCTTAACCATCTCATCAATTATCTCGTTCTCAGGAATTACACCACGGTCCAGCTCAACCCAGACAGGGTTTTCATATGTTGCATGGGCTAAAGCTGCTATTTTATTTTCTTCAATGCCAATCTCACGCATTGCCTCGTCCGGCTGGAACCTGACAAGCACGTTTCCTATGTCAAATACTATGTTTTTAATCATTTATTTTTTCTCCTACAACCCTGCATCTCTTCCTGCAAAAAGCAATGCCATATGCTAAAATATCGCACCTGCCCTCATCGCGCAGAGCCTCATCATATCTCTTCTCCTTAATCTGCGTCATAGCCGCCTCACACGCTGCATCAAGGTTTTTCATCTCTTTTGCATATTTCACTTCAATAACGATGCCTGCATCCGGATCCTCCGGCTTGATTAAAATATCACTGAAACCGTCTCCCGACTCACGATTTGACTTAATAAGCCAGCCCGGATTGCTTCCGCGAAGCAGGCCGAGGAGCAGACCGTGATAGAAGTTCTCTTTCATATCATCAGAAGCCTTTGTATCAAGTATACTTATCATGCGGCTCATCACGATGTTAAGCTGTCTTGCAATCTGCTTTTCATCTTTATCGAGGATAGCTCTGGATAAAAGCTTCATGGTATCATCATCTTTTGCGACAACAGCCTTGAACCACTCCTGAATCTGGAGAACAAACACTTCACGCACCTCTTTATTTGGAATCACCAGCTTGTAGGCATAGCTCTCGCTGTCAGGCAGCCTGACCTCACCAGCCGTAGTCAGGTAGCCTGTTGTAAAAAGTACGCTCCACAGATTGTCTATAGTATTGTCAATCTCATCATAAGTCAAGTCAAGGCGGAGCTGTTTCTCAACAAAACCACCTGCCACGAGCTTTTCTATCTCATCTCTCGTGGTCTGGTCTGCCTTGTCTACAAAGCGCTTCACCATGTCATTGCCACTGCTGTTAATCCAGAATGCACTCGGCCTTGCTGATGTGTCAAAAACCAGCTTTTTGGCAAAATTGATTACATCCCACGGACAATAAATGTCGGTATTACCGAAATGATAGCCATCATACCACTCCTTTACATCAGGGTAACGCTCAGCCCTGTCATAATCCGTAAGCAACTTCCTGACCTCATCATCAGTAAAACCAAACTGTTCATCATGGGCGATATCTACAATGGAATTGATTTCAAAATTGTTGAGACCTGTAAAAATACTCTCCTTGGATACACGAAGACAGCCTGTGAGTACGGCAAACTGCAGAAACTCATTAGTCTTGAGTGCCTTTCCAAAGAGTCCTCTGATAAGTGAAACCATCTCTTTATAGTAACCATTCTGGAATGCCTTATCCAGAGGGACGTCGTACTCGTCTATGAGGATAACAGCCTTCTGACCATAGTGTATAAACAATAACTGCGACAGACTCTGCAGACTTGATACAAGAAGCTGCTCATCCATCGTATATTTACCATCACACAGCGAAATGATAGCCCTATACCTGTCCTTATCGTTTTCTGAAAGAGCCTCACTATGCTCCAGAAATTTAAATTTTTCTGCTTCCCTCCCAATGAGCTCAGTAATCATATATCTTGCATCATCAAATGAACGTCCCTCAGCACTCTTGAGTGACAAAAAAATAACCGGGTACTTTCCCATATATTTGTCACAAAGCTCTTTGTTGCCTGAAATATATAAGCCATCAAACAATGACTCATCCGTGCCAACCTCAAAAAAACTTTTTAGCATGCTCATATTGAGAGTCTTTCCAAAACGCCTCGGGCGTGTAAAAAGGGTGACCTCTCCACCGGTTTCAACCAATTGCTCTATGAGCTTTGTCTTGTCAATATAATAAAAGTTGTTCCTTCTGATTTTTTCAAAACTATCAATTCCTACCGGCAGTTTTAAAGTACTCACCATATGAACCTCCACAAAACGTATCAATCCGCTATACTTAGTTATAGTATAGCGGATTGAGGGGCAAAATACAAATATTATTACCGTTCTGTGTTCCTTAGTTCTTCCTTTGATTTTGCCATCAGTATCATTTTCTCAAACGACTGTGCAAACCTCTCATCATCTTCCTCTGTGCGCTTTTTCGGTCCTTTGATATGATTCTTATGTGAGCTTCGTCTGGCTTTCTTGTTAAGGTGTCTCTCCATAAGCATCCGGTCGATATTTTCATCTGTGTACCATCTGCCGGACTGGTGGATTGCATATACAGCTTTGCCAAGTGCCATAGCTGCAACTCCATAATCCTGCGATACAACGATATCTCCCCTGTGGCAGAGGCTTATAAGCTTGTAATCCACTGCATCTGCTCCGGCACCAACCACTATCACTTCGCTGTAATCTGAGTACAGGACATGGTTTGTATCACACAGGAGAATTGTTTTTATATTATATTTTTCCGCGATTGTCTCTACGATGTCCACTACAGGACATGCGTCTGCGTCTACAAATATTTGCATTTTTTCCTGCCTCTTCATACCTGAACACCTAATCACTCTCTATTCACAAATTTATCCCATGGTGTACGAATCTCTATCAGATTGCCGGACGGATCATAAAATCTTACAAGCTTCTGTCCTCCGTCGAGTTCTGTCAGTGCTGTAGCATATCTGACCTCATACCTCCCTGACTCCAGCTTTTTAACTATACCTTCGATATCATTATCTTCAAAATACAGTTCCGTCATATTGTTATATGGAATAGTCTGTATCTGCATGCTTTCCTTCCATACTCCGGCATCCTGCAATACCAGGCCCTCCGACATTATCACATTACCTTCCTGTCTCGAAATCACATTAAGGCCAAACAGTTCGTTATAGAAGTGGATTGACTCTTCGATATTGTCCACTACTATTAATATGTTCTTTAGCTTCATATGACCACCCCATTACAATGGTCCACCTCTGCTTGTGTCAAGTAAAGACCAAAAAAATTTATTTTCAAGAACTATCAAAAAACGATAGTTCTTGAAAGCTTTCTTGTATAAAGTATATCATTTAACCTGTAAAAAATCATCCACATTCCACTCAAATTGAATGTTGCCGTCATCATACATTGTGATACGCTTTACAACCTGACGAATAAGATCCAAGTCAAATGTCTCCATTTTGGACAACAACTCTATTGTTTCTTCCTCACCAGCTTTATTAATACATTGTTCCAACTGTATTTTAGACTCAAGTTCGTGAAGCTCTATCTCAATTTCACCAATACGCTCAGTAAGCGTTGTCCTTTCCGATACCATAATATCTCTCTGGACAATTCCTTTCGTATAATCATCATACAACTGAAACTTCTTAGCTTCAGCCTTGCTTTTCATTTGATGCAGCTTATCAATTTCTTTTTGCAACTCAACACTACTGCTTCTTTTCTTTTTGTATATCTGCAAATGTTCAAGCATACCTGCCGCTGTTGTATTAATATATTGCATAACACCTGCCTCAAATTCTTCCGTTTTCATTCTGACATTGCGACAGTTATATTTACTCGGATCATAATCACAGCTACACTTATAATACCCATAAGAATTTACAAGTCCTTTACCACAGCAACCACATATTATTATAGATTTTTTATATGAACCCTGCTCTTTAGTTCGATTACAGGTTGTCTTATTAATCACTTTATGTGCTTTCTCAAATGTCTGTTTCGACACTATCGGCTCGTGACAATTTTCTACTATAATCCAATTATCAGGATTCATTTTTTTCGACTTATAACCAGTTTGAGCATTACATGCTGTCTTTGGGTGACTGCTTTTGTTCCCAGCACTAGCACCGAAAATGTCATATAAGTATACTCCAATCATGAAACCAACTTACCTTTGGCAGGTT
>OLZI01001270.1_pt1 | contig 14126 bp, 16 predicted proteins | sample 1674061 | NCBI WGS metagenome assembly OLZI01 (sample SAMEA103958139, study PRJEB25191) | human gut metagenome | biome: human-associated habitat [ENVO:00009003]; feature: intestine environment [ENVO:2100002]; material: feces | place: Germany | collected 2013/2015 | reverse complement strand
TGAAAATCGAGCACATCGCCCTGTACGTCAACGACCTCGAAGTCCTCAGCGGCCCCCGCACCACCGGAGACGGCTATTATGAAAGTTGTGTCCTTGCGGTGGAAGGAAATCAAATCGAGATAACGGTGTAACACAAAAGAGCAGAGCCTGCGGTGAAAACCCGCAAGTCTCTGCTCTTTTTGTTATGGATCTATCAGCCCGGCAGCACCACGATGCCCGCCGCAGCAAGTGAGATGATGAGATACATATTTTCTGGGCCGAATATAGCACAGGGGCCGGGAAAAACTACAAAAAGCCTGAAATACACAACGAAAATATTGTATTGGTTGCGCAACGACCTGTGAAAGAAATGAAAAAACTAAAACTTTTTAGATAAAACTATTGACAATGGTGGCCTTGCGAGTATAATTGCCTTATCAAATCGTTCAAAACATTTAACTAAATGACATGAACTGATTTGCCCGAACAAGATACGATAGTACAACACACATACACAAGATAAAAGGAGAAAATCACCATGACTTTTGAGGATATGAAGAAGATCGTCGTTGACACCCTGAACTGCGAGGAAGAGAAGGTCACGATGGAGGCCAGCCTGACCGAGGACCTCGAGGCCGACAGCCTGGACGCTGTGGAGCTGAACATGGCTCTGGAGGACGCTTTCGGTGTCTCCATCCCCGACGAGGAGCTGGCCAACATGAAGACCGTCGGCGACATCTTCAACTACCTGACTGCACACGCTGAGGCATAACGATGAACGACATCAGAGACTTGTTCCCGGGCCGAATGCGGGAGCGCGCCTTCCAGCTCAAAGCCCGGCGGGATACCGGTGTGGCGTGGCATGAGCCGCAGTTTGTGGAATGCAAGCAGTGCGGCCGCCGTGCCACCCGCCAGACCTGGGCTAAGAGCCTTTTCGTCTGCCCCAACTGCGGCAATCACCAGCCCATCGGTGCGTACTACCGCCTGAGCCTTGTGCTGGACAGTGGCAGTTTCCGGGAGATGGATGCAGAGCTGGCCCCGCAGGACGTGCTGGGTTTCCCGGGCTATCCCGAAAAGCTCAGCGCCCAGACCCAGAAGACGGGCCTCAGCGAGGCCGCTGTCGCGGCAGTGGGCCGCATCGGCGGCGTGTCGGTGGTGGCCGCCGTGCTGGACAGCCGCTTCTTTATGGGCAGCATGAGCACGGCCGTGGGCGAGAAGATCACCCGCGCCATCGAGTACGCGGCGGCGAAAAAACTGCCGCTGGTCATCTTTTCGGCCAGCGGCGGCGCCCGGATGCAGGAAGGCATTTTCAGCCTGATGCAGATGGCCAAGACCAGCGCCGCCATCGAGCGCTTTTCGGCCAAGGGCGGGCTGTACATCAGTGTATTGACCCATCCCACTACCGGCGGCGTTACCGCCAGCTTTGCCAGCCTTGGCGACATCATGCTGGCCGAGCCGGGCGCACTCATCGGTTTTGCAGGCCCCCGCGTCATCGAGCAGACCATCGGCGAGCGCCTGCCCGAGGGCTTCCAGCGCAGCGAGTTCCAGCTGGAACACGGCTTTGTAGACAAGGTCGTACCCCGCAGTGAGCTCCGCGCCACCCTCATCCAGCTGCTGCAGCTCCACGCAGGCGGGAGGAAAACAGAATGATAAAAGAACTTCTGGAGCAGCTTGCTCCTTTGGACGCCCAGATCGCTGCCCTGCGTGGCGGCGCACAGGACGAAGAGAGCCAGATGGCCGCTATCACGGCCCACGCTTCCGAGCTGGCCGAACTGGCTGTGGAGGAAGATGAAATCCTCCGCTGCTGCGGCCCGCTGACCGCTGAGGATCGGGTCTTTCTGGCACGCCACCCGGAGCGCCCCCATATCGACGAGACCATCAATGCTCTGTTTACCGATTTCTTTGAGCAGTGCGGCGATCGTCAGTGCCGGGAAGACAGCGCCATTCTGGGCGGCATCGCCCGCTTCCACGGGATGCCTGTGACCGTCATCGGCCACCGCAAAGGTTCCACGCTGGAAGAGAACATGGCCTGCAACTTCGGTATGCCGGGACCGGAGGGCTACCGCAAGGCCCTCCGTCTCATGAAGCAGGCCGAAAAGTTTGGCCGCCCCATCATCACCTTCATCGACACGCCGGGCGCATACCCCGGCAAAGAGGCCGAAGAGCGGGGACAGGGCGAGGCTATTGCCCGAAACCTGATGGAGATGAGCGGTCTGACGGTTCCCGTCATCGCTGTCGTCACCGGCGAGGGCTCTTCCGGCGGCGCACTGGCACTGGGTGTGGCAAACCACATCCTCATGCTGGAAAATGCAGTCTACTCGGTGCTCAGTCCTGAGGGTTTCGCCAGCATCCTGTGGAAGGATGCCTCCCGCAGCGGCGAAGCCTGCGAGATCATGAAGCTGACCGCACAGGACCTCTACAAGGACGGCATCGTCGAGGAGATCATCCCGGAGCCTGTGGGCGGCGCACAGCGCAGCCACGCGGCCCTGTTTGCCGCCATGGATACGGCCCTGAAAAACCACCTCACCGCCCTCTGCAAGATGAGCGGCAAGGCACTGGCCGACCAGCGGTACAAAAAATTTCGTCAGATCGGAGAAGCGAAACGAGCATGAACGGTTTGCAGTTGATCGCCACCGGCGGAGCTCTGCCCGGCCGCACGGTCACCAATGAAGAGTTGAGCCGCACCGTGGACACCAGCGACGAGTGGATCACCACCCGCACCGGCATCCGCGCCCGCCACTGGTGTACGGAGGAAGAATCCGCCGCCACGCTGGCCATCGCGGCGGCAAAGCAGGCGCTGGAGCGCAGTGGTCTTTCGCCGCAGGATATTGCCTGCTGTGTCTGCGCTACCCTTTCGGCACCTGACGCCACCCCCAGTGTGGCCTGTCAGGTGCAGCGGGCGCTGAGTCTGCCCGAAAACCGCCCCGCGCTGGATGTCAACGCCGCCTGCTCGGGCTTCATCTACGGCACCGCCGTGGCCCGCGGCCTGATGGCGACGCTGGGTGGACGGTACGCCCTCGTGGTGGGCTGCGAAGCGCTGTCCCGCCTGATGGACCAGACCGACCGCTCCACCTGTGTGCTCTTTGGCGACGGTGCGGGCGCAGCGATTTTTGAACTGTGCGACGCACCGTTTGCGATCACGCTGGGCGCACGGGGCGATGAGGCTATCCACGCAGGAGGCCCCTGCCGCACCGGTTCGGCCCCCATCAGCATGGACGGGCGTGCCGTCTTCCGCTTTGCGGTGGACGCACTGCCCCGCTGTCTGCACGCGGTGCTGGACGAGACGCAGCTGGCGCTGGACGATGTGGACTGGGTGGTCTGCCATCAGGCCAACAGCCGCATCATCGACCACTGTGTGAAAGCGCTCCACGCCGACGCCGCAAAGTTCTACAAGAACATGGACCGCCACGGCAACACCAGCGCGGCCAGCATCCCGGTGGCCCTCAACGAGATGGCCGAAGCCGGTCTGCTCAAAGCCGGGCAGAAGGTATCCTGCATCGGCTTCGGCGGCGGATTGACCTGGGGCGGGATGCTGGTTACGTACAGCCCTCTCAGTCATGGCTGACGCCATGCCAGCTCTCCCAAAGGGTGAGCGCTCTAAAGTAAAACCTATAAATAGGACGATTTACATGAAATTACTCAACGAGATATTAGGCACGAAATACCCCATCATTCAGGGCGGCATGGCCAACATCGCCACCGGCGAGTTTGCCGCCGCCTGCTCCAACGCCGGTGCGCTGGGTCTTATCGGCGCAGGCGGCATGAACGCTGAGACGCTGCGGGAGAACATCCACCGCTGCAAGGCGCTCACCGACAAGCCTTTCGGCGTCAACATCATGCTGATGCACCCCCAGGCCGACGAGTTTGCCAAAATCGTCGTGGAAGAGGGCGTCAAGGTCGTCACCACCGGCGCAGGCAACCCCGGCAAGTACATCCCCATGTGGAAGGAAGCCGGTATCAAGGTCATCCCCGTGGTGGCAGTGGCCGTTCTGGCCAAGCACCTTGCTCCTCTGGGCGTGGATGCCGTCATCGCCGAAGGCACCGAGAGCGGCGGCCATGTGGGCGAGATGACCACCATGGCCCTCGTCCCGCAGGTGGTGGACGCTGTAGATGTCCCTGTCATCGCGGCGGGCGGCATCGCCGATGGCCGCCAGCTGGCGGCAGCCTTCGCACTGGGAGCCTGCGGCGTTCAGGTGGGTACCTGCCTGTTGGTCAGTGAGGAATGCCCCGTCCACGAGAACTACAAGGCCGCGCTTCTGCGCGCCAAGGACAGCGACACCATCGTTACCGGCCGCATCGGCGGCACCCCCGTCCGTGTGCTGAAAAACCGGATGAGCCGCGAGTATGTCCGGCAGGAAAAGGCCGGTGCCGACAAGATGGAGCTGGAAAAATACACGCTGGGCAGTCTGCGGCGCGCCGTCTTTGAGGGCGACACCGCCACCGGCAGTCTGATGGCCGGTCAGGTGGCCGGTATGCTCCACGAGGTGCGGCCTGTGGCTGACATCCTCGACGAGCTGTGGGAGAGCGGGAGGCAGCGGATGCATTCGCTGAGCGAGTTATGCTGACCCTCGCAGGCAAGCCGCTGGCCGTGCCTGTCTTACAGGGCGGCATGGGCGTGGGCGTTTCCCTCGGCGGGCTGGCCGGTGCGGTCGCGGCCTGCGGCGGCATGGGGTGCATCTCCACCGCCGACACAGGCTACCGAGAACCCGATTTTGCCCGCGACCCTTACGCAGCAAATCTCCGTGCGCTGAAAAAAGAAATCGCCAAAGCGAAAGAGATCGCCAACGGCGCGGGACTGGTGGCCATCAACGCGATGGTCGCCACCCAGAACTACGCCGACGCCGTCCGCACTGCTGTGGAGGCAGGTGTGGATGCCATCGTATCGGGTGCGGGCCTCCCGCTGGAGCTGCCCGGCCTGGTGGAAAGAGCTGACGTTGCGTTGGCACCCATCGTGTCCAGCGGACGTGCTGCAAAGCTCATCCTCCGCCGGTGGGCAAAAGCCTTCAACCGCACCGCCGACTTCGTGGTCATCGAGGGCTGCAAGGCCGGTGGGCATCTGGGCTTTTCGGAAGAAGAGCTTCTGGCCGGAAAATGCCAGACTCTCGACGAGATCCTGCCCGAAGTACTGGCCGAGGTGAAGCCTTTCGAGGCTCAGTTCGGCCACGACATCCCGGTCTTCGTGGCCGGAGGTGTCTACACGGGCGAGGACATCGCCCACTATACTAAGATGGGTGCTGCGGGCGCACAGCTCGCCACCCGCTTCATCCCCACCTACGAGTGCGACGCCAGCCAGACCTATAAAGATGTCCTGCTGGCGGCCAATCCCGAAGATGTGCGCATCATCCACAGCCCTGTGGGAATGCCGGGCCGTGCGCTGGCCACTCCGCTGGTGCGGAAGCTTGAACAGGGTCTGCGCTTCCCGCCGAAGCACTGCGCCCGCTGTCTCAAAGCCTGTGAGCCGGCCAAGGTGCCTTACTGCATCACCCACGCCCTCATCGAGGCCGTGAAGGGCAATGTGGAAGAGGGACTCTTCTTCTGCGGGGCCAACGTGGGCCGTCTCGACCGGATGCGCAGTGTCCGGGAGCTGATGGATGAACTGATGGATGATTGGAGGAAACACCAATGAAGCTTGCCATTCTGTATGCCGGTCAGGGCTCTCAGCACCCCGGCATGGGCAAAGACCTTTACGAGAGATACCCCGAGTTCCGGGAGGCGTTCAACGCCGCAGACCTTGACTTTGATTTGGAGAGCGTCTGCTTCGACGATCCGGAAGGCGTTTTGAATCTGACTCAGTACACCCAGCCCTGCATGGTGGCCTTCGCCGCCGGTGTCACGGCTGTCCTGAAGGAAAACGGCATCAAGGCCGACTATCTGGCCGGTCTGTCGCTGGGCGAATACTCCGCGCTGGAAGCCGCCGGTGTCTTCACGGCCAAGCAGGCTGTGGAGCTGGCTGCCTTCCGCGGCAAGGCCATGGCCGACGCCGCCAAGGGCATCGAGTGCGGCATGACCGCTGTGATGAACCTTGACCGCGACGCACTGGCAAAGTGCTGCGAAGAGGCATCCGTTCTGGGCTGTGTCCAGATCTGCAATTACAACTGCCCGGGCCAGCTGGTCATCGGCGGCGAAAAAGCCGCCGTGGAAAAGGCCGCTGAGCTGGCAAAAGCCGCAGGCGCACGCCGCTGCATTCCGCTGAAGGTCAGCGGTCCCTTCCACACCAAGCTGATGCACCCCGCCGGTGACGCGCTGGCAAAGCGCTTTGCGTCTGAGCATTTCGGCGAGATGGAGACGCCTGTCCTCTTCAACTGCCTCGGCCACGAAAAGGCAGACAGCGACAGCATCCCCGCTCTGCTGGAAAAGCAGGTGCAGAGCAGCGTCTACATGGAAGATACCCTCCGCCGTCTGGGCGAGCTGGGCGTCACCGACATTCTCGAAGTCGGCCCGGGCAAGGCCCTGAGCGGCTTCGTGAAAAAGACGCTGGGCGCAGATGTCCACTGCACCGCTGTCGAGACGGCAGAAGAGCTGGAAGCTTTCCTCACCAGCTGGAAGGAGGCACAGGCATGAGCGAAGAAAAGCTGACCCGTGCCGCCGTCGTCACCGGCGGAAGCCGGGGCATCGGCCGGGCTGTCTGTGTTGCGCTGGCAAAGCAGGGCTGCAATGTGGTGGTCAACTACTGCCACGGTGAGGCCGCTGCCGCCGAGACTGCCGCACTGTGCAAAGAGCTTGGCGTCGAGGCCGTCACCGTGCAGGCCGACGTCTCCACTGCCGAGGGCTGCAAGAAGCTGTTCGAAGAAGCAGTGAATGCCTTTGGCCGGGTGGATATTCTCGTCAACAACGCGGGCGTCACCCGCGACAACCTCATCCTCCGCCTTTCCGAGGAGGACTTCGACACCGTCCTGAACGCCAACCTCAAGGGTGCGTTCCTCTGCTGCAAGGAGGCCGCACGCCGGATGGTGCGCCAGCGCTATGGCCGCATCGTCAACCTGAGCAGCGTGGTGGGTCTGCGGGGCAACGCAGGCCAGACCAACTATTCCGCCAGCAAGGCGGGCCTCATCGGCCTGACCAAGAGCCTCGCCAAGGAGCTGGCCAGCCGGAACGTCACCGTCAACGCGGTGGCTCCCGGCTTCATCGCCACGGATATGACCGCCGCTCTGCCGGAGGCTGTCCGCACCGAGATGTGCAAGACCATCCCGGAGGGACGCGCCGGCCAGCCGGAGGACGTGGCAAACGCGGTGGCTTTCTTCGCCGCCGAACAAAGCAGCTATCTCACCGGGCAGGTGCTCTGTGTGGACGGCGGCATGGCAATGTAAAAAGGAGCTTTTTCTATGGAAAAACGCAGAGTCGTCATCACCGGTCTTGGCACCGTGAACCCTCTTGGAAATAACACCGCCGACAGCTGGGCCGCAGCCCGCGCAGGCAAGTGCGGCATCGGCCCCATCACCCAGTTCGACGCCAGCGAGTTCAAGTGCAAGCTGGCAGGCGAGGTCAAGGGCTTCGACCCCGAGACCGTCGTGGACAAAAAGGAAGCCCGCAAGATGGCCCGCTTCACCCTGCTGGCGCTGGGCGCTGCCGCTGAGGCTATCCAGGACAGCGGCATCGACTGCGAAGCCGAGGCCGAGAACATCGGCGTCATCGTGTCCAGCGGCATCGGCGGTCTGCCCACCATCGAGGAGCAGCACAGCCGCGGCGAGGAAAAGGGCATGGAGAAGGTCAGCCCCTACTTCGTCCCCATGGCTATCGCCAACATGGCAGCAGCACAGATCGCCATCCGCTTCGGCCTCAAGGGGATGTGTACCTGCCCGGTGACGGCCTGCGCAGGCGGCACCAACGCTGTGGGCGATGCTTTCCACCGCATCCGCGACGGCTACGAGCCGGTCATGGTCTGCGGCGGTGCCGAGAGCTGCATCAGCCCGCTGGGCATCGGCGGCTTTACCAGCATGAAGGCCCTCTCCACTGCTACGGACCCTGATGCGGCCAGCCTGCCCTTCGACGCACGGCGCGGCGGCTTTGTGATGGGCGAGGGCAGCGGTGTGCTGGTGCTGGAAGAGCTGGAGCATGCCAAGGCCCGCGGCGCACACATCTATGCCGAAGTCGTGGGCTACGGCGCCAACTGCGACGCCTATCACTTCACGGCTCCCGCACCCGGCGGCGCAGGTGCCATCGGCTGCATGAAGCTGACTCTCAAGGACGGCGGCATTGCCCCCGAGCAGATCGACCACATCAACGCCCACGGCACCGGCACCCACATGAACGACAGCTGCGAGACTGCCGCCATCCACGCCGTCTTCGGCGACCACGCCAAGGACATCGCCGTCGTCAGCACCAAGAGCATGACCGGCCATCTGCTGGGCGGCGCAGGCGGCATCGAGGCCGTATTCACCGCACTGGCCCTCCGCGACCAGTTCGCGCCGCCCACCATCCACTACGAGCAGCCCGACCCGGAGTGCGATTTGGACTATGTGCCGAATGTGGGCCGTGAGATGAAGATGGAGTACGCTCTGAGCAACAGCCTGGGCTTTGGCGGACACAACGCCTGCCTGGCCTTCAAGAAGTGGGAGGGCTGAGCGATGGCAGAACCCCGCACCGTGCGTGAAAACGCAAACAGCCTGACCAGCGAGGACATCGCGGCCATCCTGCCCCACCGGTATCCCTTCGCCCTCGTGGACCGCATTCTGGACTACGAGCCGGGTCAGTGGGCCATTGGCCGCAAGTGCGTCACCCGCAACGAAGAATTCTTCTGCGGCCACTTCCCGGGCCAGCCGGTCATGCCAGGCGTCCTGATTCTCGAAGCACTGGCCCAGACCGGCGCTGTCGCGGCCCTGAGCCTGCCCGAGAACAAAGGCAAGCTGGCCCTTTTCGGCGGCATCAAGAATGCCCGCTTCCGCAAGCAGGTCACCCCCGGCGATGTGCTCACCCTGCACTGTGAACTGGTAGAACAGCACGGCCCGGTGGGCGTGGGCAAAGCCTCGGCGTGGGTGGACGGCAAGTGCGCCGCCACCGCCGAGCTGACCTTTGTGCTGACCGACCCCAACGCCTAAAAACACCCCTGTGAGTTTAAAAAAGCTCACAGGGGTGTTTTCCGTTATTTTACCATTGAGAAGCCGCTTCGCTCTCTCAGCCAAGCGCCACATCCAGAACCATCAGTGGTGCCCCACCAGATAGGCCACCCGGTCGATCTGCGCCGCCGTCATGCCGGTATCCGCCAGAAATTCCCGCACCAGCGGGGCACTCTCCTGCTCCTGATACTTTCCATTGGTGTTACTGCAATGGTAGGATCGCATATTTACTGATTTCTGTATCTGTTCAGGACAGCATCCGGGATATGGCAGTAACTGCAGTCTTCAGGGTGCCGTTCCAGATGGTGCTGATGCTCCTCAGCGCTCCGGACATAATTTGTCAGCGGCAGCACTTCCAGCATGATCTTGTCCCGGTCCTCCCGGCCGTTTATAAAAGCTCTTGCTTCTTCCAGATGTCTGGGATCTGTACTGTACAGCCCTGTCCGGTACTTTTTTCCAACGTCCACGCCCTGTTTGTTCAGGCTGTAGGGGTCGATGATCTCAAACAGGTGTGCCATCAGTTCTGAAATGCTTGTGTTTTTCTCATCATAGACCACTTTTACGCATTCTGCATATCCATCGTATGGGCCATCCAGAGAACTCGTTGTTCCGTTGGCTCTGCCGGCTTCAGTCATCTGTACACCAGGCACTGTGTCAAAAAAATGCTGTACGCCCCAAAGGCATCCGCCTGCGATATAGACCGTTTCCATCTTGATTTTCCCCTTCCTGTTGATCATATATCAGTTTTGCTCCTATTCTACCACGCTTTCCCACTGTCGGAAAGATGTCGGAAAACAAAAATGGCCCCGGAGGGCTTATCGCAGCTCTCCGGGGCCGCCTTGTGCAGAGTGATTTTCTCTCGATGGGCTTCCAGAAATGCTTTGCTGTAATCAGCTTGCGTGAACCACAGCGGAAGGACCCTCATAAGATATAGAAAAGATTTCTGTATTTTTCTTGACAGTTTTCCCATATTCTGTTTTAATACATCTGATAAAAGGGAGTAAAGGGCAGTGTTCCGGCTTATTCTTCGGGAGACTGCTGCATGGCAGCGTCATCACGGCAGAAATGCCCGATGTCATGTGTTCGCTTGAGACTTTTGTCACAGACAAGGTGCTGTGGCAGGAGTCTCTTTTTCTTGTCACCGTACCGGAGCACAATAGGAGGCAAGAAAACTATGAACTTTCTGAACACATTCGCAAGTCTGTTTTCCAATTTTGGAAACCTGACTTGGCAGATGGTGGTGATGTGGGGCATTGGTGCATTGCTCATCTACCTTGCCATCGCCAAAAAAATGGAGCCGAGCCTGCTTTTACCCATGGGCTTTGGTGCCATTCTGGTCAATCTTCCGCTGTCCGGTGCCATCACGCAGGGCGATACCGTAGGCCCCATTTCTGCCCTGTTTGAAGCAGGCATGTCCAACGAGCTGTTTCCCCTGCTGCTTTTCATCGGCATTGGTGCTATGATCGACTTTGGCCCCCTGCTGGAAAAACCGTGGCTCATGCTCTTTGGTGCCGCAGCGCAGTTTGGTATTTTCTTCACCCTGTTTCTGGCAGGCTTCTTCTTTGATTTGAAGGATGCTGCTTCCATCGCTGTCATTGGTGCAGCGGACGGTCCCACCGCCATTTTTGTAGCTAACACCCTCAACTCCCAGTACCTTGGTGCCATCATGGTGGCAGCGTACAGTTACATGGCTCTGGTGCCCATCGTGCAGCCGCCGGTCATTAAACTGCTGACCACTCAGAAGGACCGCCGCATCCGGATGCCCTATGAAAAGGGCAATGTCAGCCAGCTGACGAAGATTCTGTTCCCCATTGTGGTAACCATCATTGCCGGTATGGTAGCTCCTGCCAGTGTAGCTCTAGTTGGTTTTCTGATGTTCGGCAACCTGCTGCGGGAGTGCGGCGTACTGAACGCCCTCAGCGAAACCGCGCAGAATGTGCTGGCAAACCTCATCACCATCGTGCTGGGCCTGACCGTGGCCGGACAGATGACCGCTGACAAGTTTGTCCGGCCCGATACCCTGCTCATCCTTGCACTGGGTCTGGTAGCCTTCGTTTTTGATACCGCAGGCGGCGTGCTGTTTGCAAAGCTGCTGAACCTGTTCCTGCCCGAAGGCAAAAAACTGAACCCGATGATCGGTGCAGCCGGCATCTCCGCCTTCCCCATGAGCGGCCGTGTGGTCAACAAGATGGGATTGGAAGAAGATAACCAGAATTTCCTGCTGATGTACTCCATCAGCGTCAACGTTTCGGGGCAGATCGCATCCGTCATTGCAGGCGGCCTGATTCTGACCCTGATGGCTTAACGGAGGTACACTTATGCTTCATCTTTCTTCGTGGATGACCACCCTGCCCATGATGCTCATCGGCATGGTCGGCATTCTTCTCGTCATTGGTGTCATTGTTCTGGCTGTGATGCTGCTCAACCGGCTGACAAATCGGAAATAATTCACCCCATCAAGCAGAAACGAATTTACGGCGAAATATCGATATAAATATGATGCACAGGCCTTCTAAAGCTGTGATTTTGTGACAACTTGGTGTCACTTCAATAAAGAACCCGCTTTCACTTCAATTTGATGTTGAAAGCGGGTTCTTTTCGCTTTTATGCGTGTTTGACGGCGGTTTCAAAAAGATTGACTGCTGCGCCCTCTTGCGTGTCGGTGTTGTGGGTACCACGCTTTTTCACTTCCGAAAAGATGTCAGAATACAAAAACCCCCGAAGAGCTTTTTACGGTTCTCCGGGGGCTGGTTCTATGCGCCGGTGTTCCTCACACCGATGCACAAACGTTATTCGATTTCAATGAGATTGGGATTCGCAGGCAGAGCCTTCTGCTGCTGCGGTGCGGGCAGTACGATGTGCAGGATGCCATCCTCGAACTTTGCGTGGATGTCCTCCTTCTTCACGGCATCACCCACATAGAAGCTGCGGGCACAGGTACCGGAGAAGGTCTCACGGCGCAGATAACGGCCATTGTTGTCCTTCTCGTCATTGGAGTGGTTGCGGACGGCCTGAATGGTCAGGTAGCCGTCGCTCAGCTCCATCTGAACGTCTTCCTTCTTGCAGCCGGGCAGGTCAACAGCCACATCATAGTTGCCATCGGCGGTCTGCTTCACATCGGTTTTCATCATGTTTGCGCCGCGCTTGCCGAAGGTCTCACGCTCTTCACGATTCATTGCACGCTCCAGCGCACCGTCGTTCCAGAACGGATCAAAGAAATCATCGAACAGATTTTCATGGAAAACAGCAGGCATAAACATAAAACAACCCTCCAATCCCGGCGTTCGGGTCGGGCATAAAATCAAGATCGTGCATCAGGAGCGGAGTCTTCCCGGGAGCCTTGCGGTTCCCTCATGCCCCTTTCTCCTGAGCACGCCACTGTTATAACACTGTTTATTAGCAGTGTCAATAGTAGAGCGCTAAAATTCATAAAAGAATAATACTTTTATAATATTTCATGCAATTCTCGGCAAAATCGTTTGCACTGGATTCAATTTTTTCTTCTCCAATCGTAGTCTTTCGCTGTGACAGAACGGATGCAAGCCGTTTCTTCAGAACCAGGCGATCCATTGCCCGCGTAAACAATGCAGTTATCAAAAAGTCTCTCTGTCCTTGCAGCGTCTTGCGTTCTGCCGGTCCACCCGCTATAATAATGTGGAAACCGAGATGAAAAGAGCGTGATATTGTGGAAGAGACCGAGATCAGTCATTTTCTCCACATTCTGGTCCGAATGGGCGAAGCTTTACAAAACAGTGGCGCAGAAGTATTCCGCGTTGAGGACACTTTGAACCGGATCGCAATCGCCTATGGGGCAGAAGATGTGAATGTATTCGTGATCACATCCAGCATCGTGGTCACGCTTACCATGCCCTCGCTGCCGCCGCAGACCGAGACCCGCCGCCTGCGTCACGCTGCCAGCAATGACCTGCTGACATTGGAAAAGCTCAATGCGCTCAGCCGCCGTATCTGCACAGCGCCTCCTTCCATAGAAGAGTTTCAGCGCCAGCTGAATGCCATTCTGGCACAGCATCCGGACCCAAGACTGCATCTTGCCGGCAGTGTGTTGGCTGCTTCCAGTTTTGCCATCTTCTTTGGTGGAAATCTCTGGGACGGCCTGCTGGCCGGCGGCATTGCCGTTCTGATTTGCTGGATGGAGCGCTATCTCTCGCCTTTTTGTATGAATGGCGTAGAATTTCAGTTTATAGCATCATTTCTCAGCGGTGTCTCCACTCTGCTGCTCTGCCGCTTTGGGATGCAGTTTCATGCCGATAAAGTTCTGATTGGTATCATCATGCTGCTGATTCCCGGCATCATGCTGACAAATTCCATCCGGGACATCTTACTTGGGGACATTATTTCCGGCTCTCTTCGACTGGTGGAAGCCATTCTGATGGCCGCCACCCTTGCACTTGGCATGATGGCCGCCATCTGGTTGATGGGAGGAATTTCCGCATGATACAGGTTTTTTCGCAGTTGCTCAGTGCTGCCCTTGGTTCGGTCGGTTTCGGACTGATCTTCAATCTGAACCGGCGCTACTTACCCGCCGCCGGTGTAGGCGGACTTCTGGCATGGCTGGCTTATCTTCTTGCCGCCAACACCCTGCACAGCGTCTTTCTTGCCAATCTGTTGGCCGGTTTCTGTGCCGCTCTGTATGCCGAAATTCTTGCCCGATGCTGCAATGCACCCTCTACGCCTTTCTTCATCACCGCTGCCATTCCCCTCATTCCCGGAAGCACCCTCTACTACTGCATGAACGCAGTCGTCTCCAATGATTTGTCTGCTGCAGAGCATTTCGGAGAGCAGACCTTTCTGGCCGCTCTTGGAATTGCCGGCGGTATGGCAATCGCATGGTGTCTGGCCGATTTGAGCCGGAAGCTGCACGCACTTGCAATCCGTTCTTCGGGAAAGTAGCGATCTTCCACATTGAAGAATGCCCCTGATGATCGGGTCGTTTGAGCTGCTGCTCTGAAATACGAAAAAAGGCCGTCCGGCACCGCAGCAGGGCAGCCTTTACAACTACAAGGATGTGTCTCTATGAAACTCAAACAATTCATTCAGCAGGAAACGGTCCTCACCGCAGCCGCTGTGCTGGCC
>OLZI01001211.1_pt1 | contig 14583 bp, 10 predicted proteins | sample 1674061 | NCBI WGS metagenome assembly OLZI01 (sample SAMEA103958139, study PRJEB25191) | human gut metagenome | biome: human-associated habitat [ENVO:00009003]; feature: intestine environment [ENVO:2100002]; material: feces | place: Germany | collected 2013/2015 | reverse complement strand
AGTTTTTAGCAAGCGTTGAATTAGTAGACAAAGAGTATAAAAGTATTTTTACACAAATTTCAACAGATATAATTAAAAGTAAATTTTCAGAAAATGAGGCATATGAGAGTGAAGTGTGGAAAATATTTGCCAGATATGTATTTCATTATAATGGATTTTTCTTTAGATATGGGTTTAATGAAAATGGTGAATTTGAAATTAGGACATATAAAAGAGTAGAGAACGAAGAAGGATAAGCTGATAGTATCTGAAAAATATGAAGTTAGATAGTTATTATAGGCACTTATGTAAAAAAGGGCGGAATCAAGCCGCCAAGAGATTTGGAGTTTTTCTTCTGACCATTTGAGAGGAAAATGATTTCCAAAACAAAATGATCTGTGATACAATATATGAAAGAAATTTTGGAAGTATTGGATCATAGAGAAAGAGCAGAGTCAATCGTAAGCTGATCTGGCTTACATCTAAAATACAATGCAATCTTTTTCTATGCAGGGACATAAGAGAGTGCATCATGTCAATTTTTTGCAGCCTCATCAGAGAGGAGTGCAACACTTTTCACTCCCAGAGTACAGTGAAAACTCTGGAAAGTGCATCTCAATTACCCTATCGACACATGTGGAGACAGTTGTCTTACTTTCCAAGGGAATGGTCGACAGCAGAAAAGTGAAGGTGGACTTCTCCCTGGAGGATATGGATTTATCTGAATTCAAGGGAAAAGCAACTTATGAGCAGATAAAGGAATATGTACTGGAGGAGACAGGACTTAAGGTTTCATCACTGTATATCGCACAGATTAAGAAGAAGTGTGGACTGGATGTCGGTGAGAACTTCAATCCGGCTAAATCAGAGAATGCGAGACAGCCACAGTGTACACCGGAGAAGGAAGATGCAATTATGCAGGCATTTAGTCATTTTGGAATCATATAGATTGTGGATAAGTAGCATCGTGTGTTAAAAATATAGTAAAGTACGGGAAAAAGGACATTCCAGAACTGTAGATTTTACAGGTCAGGGGATGTCCTTTTTTGGCTGCCTTGGAGTGTCTAAAGGACAATGTAATGATACTGAGGGTATTAAGACTTATTAAAAGTATACCTATCTTATCTAATCTAAAGATAAGGATGGATGGGATAATTACTAAGATTGAAGAATTTGTTTTTTCAAGATATACTTTTCGTAACAGATAGCGGTAAATTATTCAATTTACTGATAGAAAAGATTGATAAATACGCAATTGCAATGGGAGAGTGACTGGTGGCTTCTCTGCAACAGTCTTCACAAGGAGAATAAGCATTTTTATAATGGGCAGAGGAAATTATCTCCTTTTATGAAAAATGCGGTATAAGCTACAATATAAAAGCAAAAACATAAACATAAACGAAAGAACGAGGTAAATAACTGTGGCATTACTACAAGATTTAATAAAATAAATTGATGATGAGACGGTTAGACAGCGAATTACGATGGAGGTGGGAAGCTTACCGAGCAGAAAAAGTTCGATCTGGTCTTTGAGGAGCATCTGCTGGAATTCATTTTTGAAGTCTGTGAAAGTGACTCTGACTACTGGGAAATCAAGGTATGAAACAAGAAAACTGTGCTTTGAAATTTAACCACGCAAACAGATATAAAATATTATAAACCATTGAAAAATGACAACAGCTAAGGTACAATTGAATATGGACAATTGTGCCTTATAGGAGCGAGGAGACTATGACTGTGAATGTAAAAGAAGAAAACTGGGTAGGTACAAAAGAAGCAGCAGAATTCCTGGGGGTTAAGCCCGCCACAATTCGCGACTGGATTCGTAAGGGCAAAGATATTCCAAGAATGAAGATTGGCAAAGCGTGGAAATTTAAGTATTCAGAACTTGAGGAATGGGCACGTAGTGGGAGAGCTGCCGATAAATAATGCTTATAAAATATAGGCACTGCAGGAGGAAAACATAATGAATAAACATCAACTTGCATCAACGATTTGGGAATCGGCTAATCAGATGCGGTCAAAGATAGAGGCTAATGAGTATAAGGATTTCATCCTTGGCTTCATCTTCTACAAATATTTGTCGGAGCGTGAGCTGGATCTATTTCAAAAGGAAAAGCTCAGTGAAGATGAAATCAAGAAGGTTGACGAAAAGGACGTCAAGTATGCGAAACACGTGCGGGAGACACTTGGGTATTTTATTGCCTATAACAATCTGTTCTCAACATGGTTGGCAAAGGGAAATGATTTTGATGTGAAGGATGTCAGGGATGCACTGTCCGACTTCGATCAAAATATCGATGAGGTTTACAAGAAGGTATTTGAGAAAATCTTCAATACTCTTCAGACTGGTTTGTCGAAGTTGGGAGAGACCTCCGGCTCGCAGACAAAGGCGGTGAAGAAGCTCCTGAAGCTGATCAAGAAGATTCCGATGGACGGCAAGCAGGATTACGATGTTCTTGGCTTTATCTATGAGTATCTGATTAGCAATTTTGCCGCAAATGCTGGAAAGAAAGCGGGAGAGTTCTATACACCGCATGAGGTATCTGTGCTGATGTCTGAGATCGTGGCAGAGCACCTTAAAGATAGAAAGCAGATCAAAATATATGATCCTACATCTGGTTCTGGGTCGCTATTAATAAACATCGGCAGATCGGCTGCAAAATATATAAGCGGTGATGGAAAGATTGATTATTACGCGCAGGAACTGAAAGAGAATACATTTAATCTGACCAGGATGAATTTGGTCATGAGAGGAATCAAGCCTGCCAATATCAATGTGAGAAACGGAGATACACTGGAGGACGACTGGCCTTTCTTTGAAGAGAACAAGAAAGAGACTACTTATAAGCTTGTGAGGGTGGATGCCGTGGTCAGCAATCCGCCTTATTCCCAGAAGTGGGATCCGAAGGACAAAGAGTTCGATCCAAGGTATAAGGATTTCGGCGTTGCGCCAAAGGCCAAGGCTGATTTTGCATTCTTGCTCCATGATCTCTATCATCTTGAAGATGACGGTATCATGACCATCGTCCTTCCTCATGGCGTGCTTTTTCGTGGCGGTGAAGAGGCAAAAATCCGCGAGAACCTGATCGAGAAAAACCGTATTGATGCAATTATCGGATTACCGGAGAACATATTTTTTGGAACCAATATTGCGACAATCATTATGGTCTTGAAGAAAAATAGACCGAGTTCGGACATTCTTATCATTGATGCGTCCAAGGGTTTTGAAAAATCTGGGAAGAATAACAAGCTTAGGGCTTCTGATATTAAGAAGATAGTAGATACCGTAAAATACAGAACGGAGATTGATAAATATTCCGTATTGGTTTCAAAAGAAACTGTACAGGAAAATGAGTATAACCTAAATATCACCAGGTATGTTGATTCTACGGATGATCCGGAGAAATGGGATATCCGCGCAACGATGTTTGGCGGCATTCCGGTAAGTGAGGTCGATGCATTTGAGAAATACTGGGAGGCGTTTCTAGGACTTAGAGATGCATTGTTTAAAGAGGTGTCAACGGGATATCTTCAGCCGAGGATAAAGGATATCAAGGGTACAATAGATTCTTTTGAGACAGTTGAAGCATACAGAGTTACATTTACAAAAGCATTCGACGGCTTTTATGAGACGCTTAAGGAAGACTTAATCGACGGCATACTGGATGTTTCAGCTGAACAGGAGAAAGAAAAGATTACTGAGGATATTTTTGGCAGGATTGATCGGGTTAAGTTGGCGGATCGATATGTTGCCTATCAGGTGTTTGCGAAATATTGGGATATTATCTCTGCGGATATAGAGATGATTCAGACAGAAGGCTTCCCTGTAATTACTCAGGTAGACCCGAATATGGTCATCAAGAAAAACAACAAAAATGATGACGATGATGAAGTGACGGAAGTACAGGATGGATGGAAGGGGCATATCTTACCATTTGAACTTGTACAAGAAATGCTCATGCCAAATGAGGTTGAAGCAATACGGGTTCTGGAAGAACGCTTGTTAGAGATTGCCGGGGAGTATACGGAGATTATTGATTCTCTCGATGAGGATGAAAAACAGGGCAGTTTCTTAAATGACAGTAATGATGCGTTTGTTTCCAAGGAACTGAAAGCAGCCTGTGATGAAATATTGCAGGATGTGGAGAGTGAGGAGATTAATGCTCTAAACAAGTATATGACCATGCCGAAAAAAGAGCAATTGGCATTTATCAAGACCTGCACAGATGTGGACTGGGATGTGATCGAAAAGAACAAGGATGGATCTTGCAAGAAGCCGTCGTTAACAAACCGAATACAGCAACTGAAGATGGAGTACGAGTTTCTAGAGGATTCATATGAAAGGAAGCTGTTATCTGCCTTGCGATTATCAGATGAAGAAAGTGCGGCCAGGAGGAGTGTGAAGCAGAAGAAGGAAGCGCTTCATATCAAGACAAAAAAGGTTATCGAAGGTCTCTCCGAAGATGAGGCTCTGCAAATTGTAGAGCAGAAGTGGATTGCATCTTTGGTAAGAGATTTGGACGATATTTCATCATCGGTTATTTATGATGTCACATCAAAGATTTCATATCTTGCACAAAAATATGCAACGACAATGCATGATATTCAAGAGGAAAAAGTTTCTGTCAGAAGGACCCTTGGTGGTATGGTGGGTGAATTGACTGCAGACAGTTCTGATATGGAAGGGCTGAAAGAATTTAAATTGATTTTGGGAGGAAGAGAAGGATGAAGAAGGATAATATCCCAGAAATCAGAATGCCGGGTTTTAAGGAAGAGTGGAAACACAAAAAGTTCCATGCCGTATTTGACTATCTACAGAATAATGCGCTGCCGAGGTCGGCTTTGAACTATGAGAGTGGTGAAATAAAAAATATCCATTATGGAGATGTCCTCATCAAATTTGGAGAATATATCGATGTATCTAAGGAGACATTGCCTTATATAATTGACGAAGATTCTGTTGCGAAATATGGAAATTCATTCCTAATAGACGGTGATGTTGTTATTGCTGATACAGCCGAAGATTATATGGTTGGGAAATGTGTTGAAGTCATTTCTTGTGGAACTGAGAGGGTATTAGCCGGATTGCATACAATTCCGTGCAGACCGAAGGATAAATATGCCTCAAAATTTCTTGGGTATTATATGAACTCAGAGGCATATCATAGGCCATTGCTCCCGTTGATACAAGGAACAAAAGTTAAATCTATTTCTAAGCATGCTCTCCAAGATTCAGATATGTATATTCCAATGTCTGGGGTGGAGCAGGGAAAAATTGGAGATTATTTTTCTCAGCTTGATTTGTTGATTGACCTTCAACAAAATGAGGTTGATAGGCTTATCTGTATGCGCAAAGCAATGGTTGAGAGAATGTTTCCACAGGATGGAGCGGATACTCCGGCTGTCAGATTCAGACAGTATAAGAAGCCATGGAAACTCTGCCAGTTTTCTGAGATATTCACGGAGCGACATATCATTGATACGATATCCGATGAGTACCCGCAGCTGGCATTTACGATTGAAGAAGGCGTAATCCGGCCGGAAGATAAGAAGACAAATAAGCGTGATTTCCTGATCATCGACAAGGCGAACAAGAAGTATCTGCAGACGGAATATGATGACATCATCTATAATCCAGCGAATGTAATTTATGGAGCAATCCATAGAAATGCTTTGGGCAAGGGATGTGTATCTCCGATATACAAGATCTTTTACACAGAGCAGGATTCGAGCTTTATGGAGTGTATCGTAAGACATCCGCGCTTCATCAAGGAAATATCACGGAGTATGGAGGGCACAGTCAAGAAGCTCAGGACATTGAAGCCGAAGGCATTCCTGGAAATGAGTGCTTATATTGCACCGACAATAGAGGAACAGCAGCAAATCGGTGAATATTTCCGTCAGATGGATCGGCTTATCGAGATTGAGAAGGAAGAGCTGGAGAAGATAAAGCATATAAAGAGTGCGTGCATGGAGAAAATGTTTGTGTAGAAGGAGGTGCCGGACGTGATTTTTGATAAAGAGAGAGATTTTGAAGAAGCCGTCATAGGCGTCTTGATAGAGCGTGGCTGGGAACCAGAAGTAATCCGTCATCCATCGGAGGCGGATCTGCTTAAAAACTGGGCGGATATTCTGTTCAACAATAATAGGCAGAGAAACTGCTTGAATGAATGTCCGTTGACGGATGGCGAGATGCAGCAGATCATGGAGCAGATCATCAATTTGCGTACTCCATTGAAGCTGAACAGCTTTATCAATGGTCGGAGCGTGTCTATTATTAGAGACAATCCGGATGATGAGTTGCACTTTGGAAAGGAAGTCAGCCTGAAGATATATGACCGTCAGGAAATTGCCTACGGCGAAAGTAGATACCAGATTGTACAGCAGCCACATTTCAACACAAAGTCTCCGATATTGAATGATAGACGAGGGGATCTAATGCTCTTGATCAACGGTATGCCAGTCATTCATATCGAACTAAAGAGAAGCAATATTCCTGTGAGTGATGCGTATAACCAGATCATAAAGTATTCGCATGAAGGTGTGTTCCGGGGTATTTTTTCTCTGATTCAGGTATTTGTTGCGATGGAGCCGGAAGAGGCTGTATATTTCGCAAATCCTGGAGAGGATGGTGTTTTTAATCCGGCGTTCTTTTTTCATTGGGCAGACTTTGACAACGTGCCAATCAATGAATGGGATAAGGTTACGGCAGGGCTTCTGAATATTCCTATGGCACATATGCTGATCGGATTTTATACGATTGCTGATACAGATGATAATCTGCTTAAGGTTATGAGAAGTTATCAGTATTATGCTGCAATCGGTATCGCTGATCGGGTGACGAAGAGAAACTGGAAAGAGGACACGCCGGAGACACAGCGGGGCGGTCATGTATGGCATACAACAGGTAGCGGAAAGACGATGACAAGTTTCAAATCTGCTCAGTTGATTGCTAGTTCCCATGATGCGGATAAAGTTATATTCCTTGTGGACAGGAAAGAACTGGGTATCCAGTCTCTCAAAGAGTACCGGTCATTTGCAACAGAAACCGAGAGCGTACAAGCTACGGAGAATACAGATATTCTGATATCAAAGTTAAAAAGCGATGATCATGATAATACGCTTATTGTTACATCCATCCAAAAACTCAGTAATATTTCAGAGGATATGGAGGGATTGAAGGATGCAGATCTTAAAAAGATCAGATCTAAGAGGCTGGTCATAATCATTGACGAATGCCACCGATCTACTTTCGGTGACATGTTAACGACGATAAAGGATACCTTCAAACATTCTATTATTTTTGGATTCACTGGTACGCCGATTCAGGACGTCAATATCAAAAAAGACAGCACGACCACAACCATATTCGGCAGCGAAATCCATAGATATACACTTGCGGATGGCATCCGAGATAACAATGTCCTTGGCTTTGATCCTTATATGGTCAAGATATATGACGATGATGAGCTCCGCCAGAAGGTGGCCTTGGAAAAAGCTAAGGCCGATACAGTAGAAGACGTTATGAAGGATAAAAAGAAAAAGAAGATCTTCTACAAATGGATGGACTCCTCCCAGGTGAAAATGTATGGGAAGAAGGTTGGTGATAAGTGGGTAAAAGGCATAGAGGATTTCATCCCGAATGAGCAGTATCAGACGGATGAGTACGTCATGGGGGTTATTTCGGATATTAAGAAGAAATGGCTTATATACAGTCGTGGTGGAAAGTTCCATGCGATATTTGCGACATCCAGTATTCCAGAAGCGGTACGATATTGGCGGCTTATGAAAAAAGAAATGCCTGAGCTTATGATAACGGCAATGTTTGATCCTACTATCGATAACGAAAGCGGTACCGGATCTTTGGATAAGGAAGACGGTATCGTGGATATGTTTGAAGATTATCGGGATCGATTGGGCCAGACATTTACAATACCGACGTATGACAAGTTCAGGAAGGATGTGAGCCTGAGACTTGCACATAAGAAACCGTATGAAAGATTGGAGCCGAATCAGCAAATAGATATTTTAATCGTTGTAAATCAGATGTTGACCGGTTTTGACTCAAAGTGGATAAATACTATTTATCTGGATAAGGTGATGGAGTATGAAAACTTAATCCAGGCATTTTCGAGAACCAATCGACTGTTCAACGAATCAGAGAAGCCTTTTGGTATCATAAAATACTATCGAAGGCCGAATACGATGGAGAAAAACATCGAAGCGGCAGTAGAGGCCTATTCCGGCAATATCCCTATGGGGTTATTCGTGGACAAGTTGCCAAGGAATCTGCGTAATCTTAATAGGACATTTGAAGAGATTAAGGAAATATTTGATGCTAGTGCCATTAACAACTTTGAGAAGCTACCAGAGGAACCGTCTGAGAAACGGAAGTTTGCCAAGGCATTTAATCAATTCGATACCTATCTTCAGGCAGCTAAGATACAGGGCTTCAACTGGAAACAGCGAGTGTATTCTGCTGAAGATGGAACGGATATCGAGATGCTATTCGATGAAATGACGTATCTGATCTTGATAGCAAGATATAAGGAGATGGCAGGAGGTGGTGGAGGCGGTCACGGCGGGGATGTTCCGTACGATGTAAAAATTCATATCACGGAGTATGACACGACAAAGATTGATGCCGAGTATATGAATACTCGTTTTGAAAAGTTCCTCAACCTGATTCAGGGCGAGTATGATCAAGAAACGCTGGACAAGACGTTGACTGATTTGCATAAGTCGTTTTCCATGTTGTCAGTAGAGGAACAAAAGTATGCAAAGGTTTTCCTTCATGATGTGCAAGCCGGTAATGCAAGAATCATTCCGGGTAAGTCTTTCCGCGAGTATATATCTGACCTGATGAAGGGGGCTGAAAACGCAAGGATCAAGCGGGTGGTTCGCAGACTGGGATGCTATGAGAGGCTCTTGCGCGAAATGCTGGCAAAGAAAGTCACGAAGGAAACCATAGAGGCACATGGTAAATTTGATGAACTGAAGGAGAGCGTGGATAATAGTAAGGCAACAGAATTTTTTACTGTTGTGGAGCATCAGAATTTCCGCCAGTCAAGGCTTGCAATGTTAGTGGATGCTTATTTGCGGTTTTTTCTTCTTTCGGGCGGGCAGGATCCATATCCTGAGAATGAATTTGACAGGAAGCATAAGACGAAAGTCGAAACGGTATCTATGGACACCGACAGTAATTCGAAACCGGTGGGAGTTGTGCTGACAGATGAAGTGATGGAAGGGAAAACTATCACAACATCCGTCAAAAAAGCAAAGCTCAAAGAATGGTATTCAGAGAGTAAGGCTCTTGCCTGCATGGTAGATACCGATTGTTTCGCATATGTGGATAATAAGCTCTGTGTTTATAATAAGAAATATCTGGAACGAGATGATAAGGGAAAACTGTTTTTTACGGAATATGCCAAAGCACATGAGGAAGAATGCTTCCTGCAGTTTGTAATGGATAAAGAGACGGGTGAGCTCCACTACATTACCCTTCCGAGCTCTATGGCAAGCAAGACCTTCAATTATTATGATGAGCTTTCGGCATTGTCGGATGATGAGAAATTGAGCCTTGGTCTTGTGAACGAGATTGCGCGAGAGATGCTTGCTGCGATTAATGGCATGGAATTCGGAGAAGCACTTGCGGCGTTGATGGATAAGAAGATTTGTAATGTATCGTTTCGAACGCTTAAGTCGGTAACCGGACTTGATAATACGACTGTCAGCAATATGAAGAAAGGAAAGAATCTCACAAAAGAGAATGTCGTTTCCTGTTGCTTGGGAATTCATATTCCGTTCAGGTTAAGCAATAGATTGTTGCAGTTAGCGGAGAAACCATTGGACTTGACACTTCCGGGAGCTAAGGGTGAAGAGAATACCATATATGACCAAATACTGCATCTGTATTGGGCTGCGGATTATTCTGATACTTATGCGGAATTGGTGGCGATTCATTATGAACATTTGATACATCAACCACCCATCAAATAATGATAATAGATAAGCAAAAAAGTAGACTGGAGAAATCCGGTCTATTTTTTTGCTTAAATTTTTTTGTAGAACTTTCTTCAACAGTCTAATGCCAATTTATAGGGCTTTGCGGAGTAATTAGATTCCGCAGAGCCTTTTTACATCATTTTTCCGTAGAACTTTCTACAACGGGCAAAAAAAACAAATATGGTAACTTTCAAATGTAATCAATAAAACAAATCTCATTTAGTCCGAATAGCGCTATAAGGACGATGGGATGCATAAGAGTTCCAATCACAGCAATAACAGCTGTGGTTGAAGCGAAGATGCACCCACCGTTGCTTTCGTGCGCCTATTTCGCAAACCAGAGCCTGTGGTTCATCTTCGGCCACAGGCTCTTTTTGTATCCCACCATCCTTCATTCGGACGGAAAGGACACTGCAATGAAGAGTGAAACAAAGAAACGTAAAAGTGGATTCAATCCGAACCGAGGCTATTATTTTACCGCGGACGGTAAGAATTACTGCTATGAACGCTGGGATGATGAGAACAAGTGCATCATTACTCAGAAGTTGGAGATTGGTAAGGACTTGTCGCTTGAATTGCCTATCATGCTTGATGAGTCTGACCATGATGAAATGAATTTACAAAATCGATATGAGGATGAACAATTCGATTCATTGTTTGATACAAAAGTAGCAAATTACAAGGCAAACAATTCTATGGGAAGAGATGATTATAGGGAAGAACGAGTGAAAAGGGCAGTAAAAAAGTATGGAAAAACACTATGGCATTATACAGATATAAATGCACTATGTGGGATTATTGGCAAGAAAGAGATTTGGTTTGGCAGTGCAGAACATATGAATGATCGAGAAGAATTAATAGGGTTTATAAACGATCTGGAAAAAGAGGTATATGCATGCATTGATTCAGCTAATAAGGAAAAAGCCAATGATGTTTTTGGGCAAATCAAAGATAGATTGCAAAAAGAATATCCATATATATTTTGCGTATCCAAAGCACGTAATGATGCAGCACAATGGGATAGGTATGCATGTGGTGGACAAGGAGTAGCGATTGTATTTAATACAGAAACGTTATTTAAGCTTATTTTTTACAATCAGATCATTATGAATGAAGAATATTATGGTTATTGTGCCAAGCAACATAAAATGAAAGAACTGTTACGAGACTATATTCAATATGATAAAATGGACGATTTTTCAAATTTAAACGGTTTGATTGATGATTTGTTGCTATGTGCAATGTTTCATAAGCATGAAAGTTTTTCGTCGGAGCAAGAAATTAGAATTTCTCCACTTTTTGTTAATGAAAATGATAAGCATCTTCAATGTAAAGTACTTAATACTATTAGGCAGGTATATATTTTGAATTTAGCAGAATTGTGTGAAAAAGAAGGAATAGACTTTGAAGATTTATTCGACTCTATTGTTATTGGACCTACATCAAAACAAACCATAAGAGATTTACAGATTTATTGTAAAAATAATGGGTTGTTGAAACTTGCAAACAAAGTGAAAAAATCAGATTGTCCATTAAGATAATGGCAAATAAGATGTGCATATATTTAAGGAGCATAGAAAACAAGGCAGATTACTCTAAGTGGGATAAGCTGCCTTGCTTTTTGGAGTTAGTTTACAATTTCGGATTTCTCCGCCTCAACTTCCGATGTTCTTTTGCGGGCTTGGAACGGGAAAATATTTCTCTTAACGTCTGCTTTTCTTCTGTAGAAAGTTGAGTGACTTTCATCTCCAGATTTTTGCAAAAAAGAAGCAAAAGACCATTTATATAAGCATCATTTGATGACTCTGTATCGTCATCTGCGGTAGTAAGTATTTGAGATGCAAAGTCATCAATGATATTTTTGACCATACTTTGATAGTCAATGCCGCTGGCAGTATTGCTGTCTTTCGTATGAGCATTTCTCAGGTCAGAGACAATCGGTTTCAAGTCTGATGACAGAATATTCATGTAATATTGTTCTGCTTCAATGTGTGAATTATCAAATACGCTTGCAAATGCATCAGTAGAATCGGCACCAAGCTCTGTTAATTTACATCTCATCACATCAAGAAAAGCATTCGCTATCTGAATTCCCTTATCGTTAAATCCATCAATATAGATTTCCAGGTCAGTCATGAATTTTTTGAAATTTTCATGGGTAAGTAATTCGGATAATAATCTTGGATTATATTTTTTATCAGTCAGTATTTGTATGGCATCGTCATTCAGGTGCAGATCAGATACTGACTGATTTTTATGTTTCCGTAATTCTGTCCGACAAAGAAGGTAATCTGTGCTTACGTTGTAAAAATTAGCAAGCGTTATAAGATTGCCGAGTGACATATCTATATTTTCATCTTTTTCATAATTGCCAAGCGTGGAGCTGGGGATATCGGTAGCATCGGATAATTCCTGCAACGACATTCTTTTTTCTGAGACTCTCAAATCTTTCAGTCTTTCTGGTATGGTAAGTTTGGTATGCATAGTATCTTCCTCATTTTTAAAGATACAGATAGATTACCATGATATTGCCATGAGATAAAGAGAAATTCTTTTCCTGTTTTGTCCCGGATGTTGGAAAAATTGATGAAAACAAAATTTTTCCAGCATCTTGGATATACCGAATCGGCATAGAAAATCTGAGAAAATAATTTCATAAATCAGGAAGGGAAGGAGTGAAGAATTTATGAAATGTTGGAAATACATCAGCATGACAAAGCCGATAGGCGTAGCTCCGTGAAAATTTATTTTCATGGTTTTAGGGGATTGGGCATTGCCCCAACAAGCTAAAATGCATTTTGTACGTACAAATGCACTGCTTGCCAATTAGCGATATTTATGTAACGAGAGTTGAATTCTATGCAAGAATGGGGTACAAAAGGCTGTTAATGACGAAAGAACTTTAAAGTATATGGAGAATCAGGAAAAATGGAAAATATAAAATATGACGATAAGTTTTACAGATTACCGAAACGATTATTTAAAGAGGAGCAATTTAGAAGTATGACGAATGAGGCAAAGGCGCTTTATATGATTTTGTTGGATCGGCGCTGCTTATCAGAGTGTAATGGTGATGCGTGGCGAAATGAATATGGAGCTACATTTATCATTTTTACAATCAAGGAAATGATGAAGCTGTTGCATCTGGGAAATAAGAAGATTAACAAGATGCTGAAGGAACTGGAGGCACATAATCTGATTTATCGAAGCCATCAGGGATTGGGAAAGCCGAACAAGATATATGTGTGTGATTTGTTGAAAGCAGATAACTCTAATTGGCTGCCAAAGCAATTTAAGCACAGAAAGGGGCGGACAAATGAGAAAGAAATATTATGATGATGCAAAAGAGAATGCAGCATTTGAGAGATGTGTGGATGTTGTGACAGCACTGATCTTAAAATATGGACCGGCAATAAAAAGAAAATGGATTCTACGTGATTGGATAAAAAACATACAGGCTGACTGCTTTTGGAGAAGTTTAGCCTGTAAAAGATATCAGCGGTATTTCGATTGTATGAAAGCTATTGTAAAAAATGACGCAACATGACACAATCGGATTGACTAAAGTGACATAGATATTTATAATATAGACAAAACGAAAATGACATGAACGGAGGACTGGATAATGGAGAAAACGGTAACACTTGAAGAGGCATTAAAAAGAATTGAGGAGTTGGAAAAAGAGAATGCTGACCTTCGAGAGGAATTGGAGTATTACAGAAATCGTAAATTAAGCGGACGGCAGAAACATAATGCCAAATGGATGGCAATTTACAATGATTTTGTTGTTGGGTATGAGAGCGGCATGACAATGGTAGAAATTGCGAAGCGAAACAATGTCAGTGAGAGGACAATCTATAGGTATAAAGCGTATTATGACAAAATGAAGAAAAAAGAGGAATAGACTATTTTGCTGATGTCAGTAAAATGGTTCAATGTGGGAGGAAAAAGTCTAATATGGAAAAGAAAATGATTAACTGAAATAATAGAAAGATAATAACAAATCGGACATATTGCTGATGTCAGAAATATGTTCATATGAGAATTGCGGACGATTTTTTTTACCGCAAAATGGATGGAGGAATTCTATGGCAGAAGATAAAAAGAAAGATGAAATTGCAGTAATTGAGATCAATGAAGAATTTATGAAACAAAAATTATATGAATTTCGGGGATGTAAAGTATTATTAGATGCAGATTTGGCTGAAGTATATGGATATGAACTTAAGGCTTTTAATCAGCAGGTAAAAAGAAATATAGAAAGATTTCAGAATGATATGATGTTTCAATTATCTGATAATGAAGTAGAATATTTGCGGTCACAATTTGTGACCGCAAATATAAGCAGCAAATCCCGCAGCAATCCATACGTTTTTACGGAACAAGGTGTATACATGTTAATGACTGTTCTAAAAGGAGAACTTGCAGTAAGACAAAGCATTGCATTGGTGAGAACCTTCAAAAGAATGAAAGATTACATTTTAGATAATCGAGATCTTATTGGTCAGAGGGAAATACTTCAGTTAAGCATGGAAACTGCTAACAACAGAATAGAAATTAACAAAATCAACTCAGATATGATATCTCTTGAAAAGC
>OLZI01001209.1_pt1 | contig 14597 bp, 9 predicted proteins | sample 1674061 | NCBI WGS metagenome assembly OLZI01 (sample SAMEA103958139, study PRJEB25191) | human gut metagenome | biome: human-associated habitat [ENVO:00009003]; feature: intestine environment [ENVO:2100002]; material: feces | place: Germany | collected 2013/2015 | reverse complement strand
TTCAGACTTACAAAGCTGTATGCTTAATCCCCCAGGTTTATCGGGTGAGCCCTTTGAAAGGACGCAAATATGCTGCAAACCTAAAGTAGCTGACATTCTCAAGAAAAGCATTTGCCTTTCTCTCATCCACAATCACCAATCCCTCATTTTGTAGATTGGCTAAAAGGGTTGCTGTATCAAGTGGTGGATTAGTATATTCCATACGCATATAAACAAAAAGTTCCGCCCTGGTACGCTGTTCCTTGGGAAGCGTGGCGGATTCTAGTGCTGCAAAAATACGGCTTTTATTTGATTGCTCCAAATATTTTCTTCAAAATCTGCTTGCCAAATATGGATTTTAACGCAGCCAGCCAACAGTTAGTCCGTTTTTTCTCTGCCAGCACAACTTTCAGCCTGTTCAAATCACGATTTTCCATTTTTAAAGTATTTCGATATGCATAGAGCTAGCCATGTACGTGAGGGGTGATGATGCTGGTCGCGTCTCCCCCTTTGCTACGTCTATTGGGAGGATTGCCGCGCTAACAAAGGATAAAAATGCGGCTGTAGCGTTAAATGATGTGAACGGGGGCGTATTGATGAATTTTTTTTAATTTTGCGCTCATTAGATCGCCAGCAGGTGATTGGCCACCTCGTGAAGCGGTAGGCCGCCAGCTCAGACAAGTCCCCTACTCCGCCTCATCCTAATAGACGCACGACTGGCTCGGCGCATTTCCGCCGCCAAGAACGGATATGTTTTATGTAATGGTAAAACTCTGAAAGAGTTTAAGTTACAGTTTGCTCACCTCATTAATGAGGCGAGCAAAACAACCCAATTTGGCTTTTCCAATTTTGGAGACAATGTCCACAAAATTGACATGGAGCCATTACTACGAACTGATAGAGTACGCCCTAGAGGGTATTAAAACTAGGTTTACGTGATATATTTTACACAAAAAGCTCCCAAGCACACTAATTTAACCCAAAATATTATTTCGTCTCAGTTTTTTAAAGTATCTTTGCCGTGTCATATTGCAGTAATAGGCATTGTGGCAGACATATTAGAAAAAGCGTATTTCGCTTATACCTGATTAAAGTGAACTTCGACAACTCACAAAATGGAATTTAGGGTATATGTGAAAGGACGCTCCATTTCGGTGTATTCGTATCTCAACACGAACATAGTGCGAGTGGGGTTGTCTATTCATATCCCAATCCCATGAGCAGTCGAAGGCTTACATTAAAGGATGCGAATAGCAGCTCCACTTTTTCCGTATGTCTTCCTTACCGAAATAAACTAACAAGCACTGGTTGAGCTGAAGGTGCACAAAATGACACTGACATGAGAAAGCAGTTTGATTTTTTGATGATGGCAATGATCGCATTGATGCCACTCTTTTTCACTAGTTGCGGTGATGACGATGACGATGACGATTCTCCTTCACAAAAGAATGAGGTCATCAATGTGAACGGTAAAGACTACGAGACCACCTTCTTTATGACCCAAGAAGGCTTTTTCAACCCAAACAACAACGAAGGCGAATTCTCTATTACCTATTTCACCAAGGAAGGTAGCACAAAGACGGTGTATTTCTTCACATTCAGTTTTAATTCAGAATCTCAACCTCAAATTGGTGATGATTTCGCTCAAAAGGACCTTAGACTATCTGTCGCGTTTAGTCATTTGTTTGATGAATTTGACGTTTCACAGGACGAGGATCCTTGGGATGAGATTGCTTGTACAGGCGGAAGCGCAAAAATTGTAGGCATAGACAAGAGCAAGGAAAAGATGACCATTAAGTTCAACAATTTAAAGATGGGTAGGGGAAAACACTCTTACACTTTCAACGGCACTGTCTCTGTTGACTTTAACTTCGCACGTACCTCTTCCGATGATTAACGTAGAAGGATAGGATCATTGGAAAGGGGCAACAGGTGGTACTCTTTGTTGCAAACATATCACAGAGAATACCACCTATATCGTTTATAGCCGTTGGCTGTAGCACAGAAAAACGATGCAGCTAGTGGCATTCAAACAATATGGTGTCCAGTTGGATGCTACCAAAATCAGGAAAAGACATCTTCGCACATTAGGGTTTAACGTAGTGAACGATGTGTTTGCCGATAACTCATGGTACTTTCGTAATGCTTTGGTTCGTGCAAACTACAGCGACTTGACTCAAGGTATTACAGAGACAACCATCTATTTGGTAAACTTTTTCCGTAGTATGTTGCTTGGTGAGGAACATGACCTGAGAAACCGAATGATGCACATAGAATGGAAAAAGACGCAAGATATTACTGAAATTCAAAGTGCAAATAATACCGTTCAAAGTGCAAAAACAGAAGAAAATCCACGTTCAAAGTGCAAAAATTGCACTTTGGAGGAAATGGCATTGCTTCGAATAGTGCAAAACAATCCTTTCGTTACGCAGAAAGAGATGGCGGCACAGATGGGCAAGTCGGAACGAACTGTGAAAACTATTACTGTCCACTTACAAGAAAAAGGTGTTCTTCATAGAAGAAACGGTAAACGAAATGGATATTGGGAGATAATAACTGATAAAATTGCAAATAACTGACAACGATGACAGATGCAGCCACCATTGTTACATTGTTACATTGTTACATGTTACATGTTACATTAAGGATTTCACATCCACCTCACGCAGTTCGGCCACCTCGTGAAGCGGTAGGCCATCCGCCCAGACAACTTCCCTACTCCAACTGCCCATGTTCACATCCTTGGCTGATAATGAAAGGCTAGCCAAAAAAAGCCATAGTTAGAATGATTCTTCGTATTATAATTATGAATGAATAGATTTTAAATCACTACAAAATTACGATTTTATGCCGAAAATACGGCACAATTTAAAGAAAAGCATCCTTCACTATGGCTTTTTAACCTATTTGGGGTCTGGCGACTGCCAGATGGCGGTTTCTAGAAGAGATTCACGATGCGGTCGATGTCAACCGAAAGTCCCACAGAGAAGGTGCGACCGGTGGTCATCGCCGAACTCCAATAATACTTCTCAGGCGTATAATCGAAAAGATTATCTACCGTGAAATTCAGATTGACGGCATCCAGGAATCGCTGCTGAAGCGTGAACTTCCACAACTGATATGCCTGGTCATGCTTCTCGATGTCCGTATCTGGAGAGGACAGGTATCTACCTGACAGAGCGGCATTGATACGATAGAACGAACAGAGCTGGCGATCGTAGTCGAGACGCCAGGTGGCGGTATGAGGACGAGGCTGGGAGAACTGGGAATCTACGCTTCTGCCACCCACATGGAGATAGCTGTAGTCGAGTTTCACACCTAGCCCCATATCCGAACGGTACTGGGCACTGAAGTCGATGCCGCTCACCTCTACTCCATCCTCGTTGCAATAACGGGAAGCCACATCCGGCTGACCGGTTCCCGGGGTATAATCGGCATAATCCTCGGTAGTGATGCGCTTATCATACTTATTATAGTAGCCCATGAGGGTAAGACTATACTGACCGGTCAAGAAGCCTGCATTCTTCACTCTGCCAGTATGCTCCAGCGCCAGGTTGAAGTTGTTGCTCTTCTCCGGCTTCAGATCCGGATTGCCATAAATCATCTGCATACCCGCCATATCAAAGTTCATATACATCTCCTTGAGGGTTGGGGCACGGAATCCACCGGCATAGTTGGCACGGATGGAAAAGCCCTTCCACTTGGTCATCAGAGCCAGACGACCGGTGGTGGCATGCTGGCTGGATGCTGAGAAGTAATCATGGCGAAGACTTGCCACGATGTTCAACCACTGCAAAGGATTGTAATCGAACTGGGCGAAGGCATCGTATGAATTCTGAGTCTTGGAGCCATTGTTGGCAAACTGATAGGTGGTGAGAAAATCGTTCAGGAAATCAGCACCTGCCGTCAATGTATTCTTGCCGAAGATATGGGAATAGAGGGCACGGATGATGTTCTGACGATTGGTATAATCGTGATCGTGAGTGCGCTCATTATTCACAAATCGGGTCTTGTCATACTGGTCGAAGCCGTATGAAATCTCCAAATTATCATTCTCCGAGAGATTCATCACGGTCTTCAGTCCGGCAGAATAATCCTTATAGTGGTCATCGTAGTTGCCGCGATTGCTGACACGGGCGAAATAGCCGCCACGACCTATCAGCTTCACCTTGTCAGAGAGCTTGTAGGTAAGTCGCTCCTTCACATTGAAGGTCTCGCCACCATAAATATGGAGGATGTTGGATTCTGTATCGAAAGGACTGGTGAGCTGCACCTCATCCGATGTGGTGCGCTGGATGCTGGTCTGCGAATTCCACTTTCCGGCATTGAAACTGAAGCTTCCACCGTGGCGCCACTCCTTGTTGAAGTTGTTGTAGCGGGTATTGACATTGGCAGTCCAAGGCTCGCTGTTTTCACGGGAGATGATGTTGATGACACCGGCTACGGCATTGGCACCATAGAGCGCCGAAGCTGCACCCTTTACTATCTCGATACGTCCTACATTATCCAAGTTCAGACGATTATAATCTACATTATCCATGGTTTCACCAGCCAATCGCTCGCCATCTACGAGGAAGAGCACGGCGTTTCCACCGAAACCATTCATGTTGAGCGAAGTCTCCTGATTCATGGCATAGCCGAATTCCAGACCCGGCATCTGCTCGGTGAGGAGGTCCTGGACATTGGTAGCATCGGCAATCTTGATATCATTGGCGGTAATCAGACGGGTTACCACAGGAGCATCCTTCAGCGCCTTCGGAGTTCGGGTTGCGGTAACTACCACCTGATCGAGGGCTGTAGCATCCGGTTGAAGGCGAAGCACATGCTGCTCACCTTTTCTCTCATCCGCTTTCAGTACGAAAGTCTGAGTCTGATAGCCCACAAAGCTCACCTTCACTCTCACCGCTCCATCCTTGCTGTAAGGGATGCGGAAATATCCGTCTTTATCAGTTATTACCCCACCCTTTGCATGCAAAATCTGGACGGTAGCACCCGCCAGCGGTGCGCCCGAATCATCGAGCACCCTACCCACGACATCGCCCTGGGTTTCGGCTTTCAGATTCAGGCACAATCCGCAAAGGATCAGGAATAGTGCGAATATCTTTTGTTTCATCAAATTATATCAAAGATTATCCAGAAACAATCCTTTTATCTTGTACAAACAAACTTAGCAATCATCGGCATAGGCATCTTGCCATACTGAATAGAATAGTTGACGGTCAGAGTCTTGTCCTTCAAAGTACCCTGCAAGGTTACAGTGTAGTTCTTCTCTGCACCTTTCACGGTAACAGTACCAGCATAATTTTCCTGAGCGAATGCATAAGCACCATTGGAACCAGAAACCTTTACAGCAGGAACCACCAGGGCAGGAAGAGCCATCATGCCCTCGCCACAAGCAGGTAAGGTAACCTTGACGGTAGCATCATCAACAGCCTCAATCTTCATAGTAACATGATCGTATGTAGAAGTCTCGCCCATTACGGTCATATCCAGAGAGCTGGTGTATGAACCGGCAATCTCCTTGGCAGCTGCCACTGTTTCATCCTCATCGCTGCTGCAAGAGCTGAATACTACACACATAGAAACCAAAGCCAACATCATGGCCATCATTGTCTTAAACTTTTTCATTTTTCTTTTCTTTTTTTTATTTAGTTACAAAAATATTTTCTGTTTGAGGGGATTTGCAATCCCCGTTTATTTATCTTCCGGAACATAGATGATTTCACCATTCTCCAGCTGGTAAGCGATGCCCACCTTCTTTCCTTTGTTGCCAGATTTATTGCTCTGATCTTCAGAAGGAGTATAGCGATTGATCTTCTGTCCATCCTTGGTAATGATTTCCATATTCTCCTTGCCAGGGTTCTTCACCATCGTGAAGTTATCCTTGCTGAACATTTCCGTCATATTATAGCGCGAAACGAGGGCTACCATCAGGGCGAGGGCAAATACCATCGCCACATCGAAGAGGTTGCTCACTACGCTCATCGGATCATCATCCTCGCCATCATGCGAGAGACGACTTCTACGTCTTTGTCTCATAAATTATTACTATTGAATCCTTCACTCTTCGTTCTTCACTCTTCACTTACAAGGTCTGCCATAAACTCGAGGTTGCTCATATCCTCGGTATACCAGCGGTTCTTGGTCTGCTTGGTTACGAAACCGATGGCTGCAGAGAACAATCCCACTACGGTGGTAGCGAAAGCCACCTGCATATTGTAAGCCATCGAAGCTATATCACCGGTAGAAAGACCTACCAGGGCTGGACCCATCGGAATCAAGGTACCCATCAGTCCGAGCATCGGACCCATCTTCAGAAGAGTAGATGGAAGAGAAAGATCCTTCTCAACAAACTGGGCATACTGGTCGAGGATACGGTTCACCTGCGCCTTGCTCTGGCGGTTGTCCACGAGTTTCTTCATATAGGAAACGATGACAGCCTGCTTGTTCTTCGGCAAGCGATCGCCCAGGGTATCAATGTTGTCGAGTGTCAGGGTGTTCATCTGTTCACGAATCTCCGCACCCGTCTTGCGCTTTACAAGATACTGTCCGAAGAAACCTCCAAGGAGCAGCAAGGCTCTGAGGAAGAAGAAAATCAACAAAATAATCACAGGAACCAGCATGCCTGTGGAAATCCAAAACAATACGTCTGATATGTAATTCATCTTTATTTTATAATGTTAAGTGTTGAATATTAAATGTTAAGTTGGGGCTTGCGCCTTTATAACTTTTGGGATAAGCGCTGCATCTTGATGCGATAGCAGCCCCATCCGATAGCCATTCCCACGATGACGATGGCGATGACGCCGAAAAGCGAGAGGGCATCGAAACTGTTGAATCCTGCCACGGCTGTCCTGCCATTCACCGTACCGATGATGCCCATCAATCCGAGCAGCACCTCTACCAGGAAGAGCAGTTCCAAGCGGATTGGTCGCTCCGGCAAAAGCCATCTCAAACCGTAGGTGAATACCGGTATCAAGAGCAGCAGTACTACCGCAAGCACCCAGGCCACCACCTGGAACGATACGCCGGGAAGCAGGAAGATGGTCATCACCAGAACACTGAACAGCACTGGGAAAACCAGCAAACCCGGGAAGTACTTCAGGAAGATGAAGAACATCCATTTGCGGCGGCTCACATGTTCCGAAGTCTTCAGATCTACGTGATGCACACAGAAAAGCATCGTGAGTGCCACGTCGATACTCAGCAGCACCGCCATATCGAGCATCAGCTTCTGGTCGGCTATCCAGGCCGCAATCTGCGTCTTCGACTGTTCGATGGCGAATGGCCAGGTCATTCCCACGAAGAAGGCTACGAGCACCGAGATGATCATAATCTCCTTCACTCCGTGGAAGGTCTGCTTCAGCACAAAACTGAAGCAAACCAATATCATCATTACTAAAACTAATGTCTCCATTTCTATTCAACCATATTCTTTCTTCTTCTGCGAATCAGGACAGCTAACAGCACGAAAGCTACGATGACGATGACACCAACAACGATGCCGCTCACCACAGTGGTGGTCTTCTGAGCGTCCTCGTTCAGCGTTTCCTTCTTCATCACCATACCCTTGTCGCTGCTGTTCTTCGCAGCCTCAGCATCGCGGATCTGCTCTACATTCTGCTGATATTCCTTGGCAGAAGCAGCATCGGTCTTGCTGGCGATATAGTTGCGGAGCTTGGCATTGTCGCAGACGAAACCGGAGCATGAAGGCTTATACTTGTTCACCGTCTCAGTATGAAGCTTGGCGATGTCCCTGAGCTGCTGAGGAGTAGCCTTCCACATTCCCTTGCGGGCACTCTCCATCATCACGGCGGTCATCTCCATCAGCGCAGCCGGATTCTGCTTATCGAAGAACTCCTTGGTTCCGAGATGGTACTTGTCCTTGACATATACATTATAGATCTCGTCCCACATCTCCTTGTCGATTGCCTTTGGCTTCATCACATTCCAGCCGTAGGTATTGGTTACGATTTCGGCGAATGTGCTGGCACTGCTGGCTCCACCCTTCATCTTCTCCTTGATATAGGCAGGGTTGAAGATGGTGGTTCTGCTCTCGATGCCGATAGCCTCCTTCACCTCCTGCATTCTCATATTGCTATGGTTGCGATAGTCGGCGAGATAAGCATCCGGATCCTTTCCGGTCACGTTGCGCACAGCAAGGTTCATACCTCCCATAAACTCATATACATGGTCGAGACTCAAGGCGCCCCAGGTGTTGCTCTGTCGTGGCTGAACCACCACATCGGTACGGGTCAGCGCTGCCTCGAAAGCTGCCTTGCGAACGGTCTCCCAGTTCTTCTCATCACCATAGAAGGCTCCCATATTGTTCATATAGACCTCGGCAATCTGACTCTCCTTATCCCAGCGGTCGCCTGCGGTTACCATCTCCTGGATACCGGTACCATAGTTGCCGTTTACGCCACCAAACACTCGATACATACTCACCTCGCGTGCCTCCTTTGGCGACATTCCCTTCTCTACGAGCACTCTTTCGGATTCGGTAACACCGGCTTTCACCAGGTTGTCATACTTGTCACCCTTGGCATTTGCCGCCATCTCTATCGCCTTGTTGATGAGGAAGAGACGGGAGGCTGCCAGGTCGCGGAGCTGACCGGAAGTCTGAACCACGACATCGATGCGAGGACGGCCCAGCTGCTTGGATGGGATGAGACGCAGATCGGTAACACGACCGAAGGCATCTCTTACCGGTTCTACACCGAGCATATAGAGAATCTGAGCGATGGTAGCACCCTCAGTTTCGATAAACTCGCTGCTCCAGAGCGTGTAGCTCACCTTACGAGGATATTCACCCTTATGTCGCTCGCAATACATCTTGATAGTATTGTCGCAAAGTTCCTTCGCCTTCTCCCAGGCATCCTCCGAAGGTGTATTCTCCACATTGATGGAGAAGAGGTTTCTACCGGTAGGCAGGGTGTTTGGATTCACAATCAGATCACCACCAGGAGACGGAGCTGTAAAGCCGCCATTCAGGGCATTCATCAGAGAAGACATCTCGTTAAGCGGACTCTGACGGAGCGCCTCCGAATACTTGCCCACATTCTGCAAGGCATGCTCTACGGTAGTAATCGCCTGAGCCAGACGAATCTGCTGACGGGTATATTTTGGTGCCTTCGACATCATCATACCTTTATCTTTAGAAGATCTTCCGGTCTGAGATGACTTGCCCTTGCCGGCTTTCGCCATCTTCGCCCTTTTCAAATCTTCCTGATACCATTTCTGTCCCTTCTTGATGGCTTCCATCATCTTGTCAGGGAAGCGGCCGGTCTGCTCCATCTTCTCAAAAGCCTCACGGCTCATCTGCGGAACCCTCTTCTTGTGAGAAACCTTGGCTGCACGGAGTTCGCTTACCGTACGGTGGTCCACATTCTTTGGCTTCGCCTCCTTCGCTCCACCTATCTGGTCTGCCATCTGCATCATCATCTGGATAGGATCCGGAGCTGCCTGCATCGCCTCAACCTTGCGAGCCATCTGGAGTTCGGCAGGAGTGATTCCTACATAACGGCAGATGTATTCATCTGAAACCGAGGCGGAACCCAGAAGCTGGGTCACGGTATTGCGTGCCTTGCTCAGATAAAGACGGTCGAAAAGCTGCTTGTGCTTCTCCACACCCTCCTGGGCACGACCTTTCAGCTTATCTACTGCCAACATTCCGTAGGCAATAGGATCTGTAGCCATCGCATAGACACTGGTGCGGACATCATCGTTATCGTATGGCACACCCAGAGTATAGAGTTTACCGGTAATTTTCTCATTAGCCAACTCTTCTGCATAGTTCTCTACTCGTGCGATTTCATCTGCAGAATAAGGCTTGTTCATCTGCTTGGCATCGAGTCCCAGTTCACGGGCGATTCCCATCTTCACGGTCAGCGCCTTCACCTTGAGCGACTGTTCGGCAGATGCCTTCTTCTCGTATGACTGGATGGCATCGCTCAACTGCTTGTAAGTCTGTCGCAACTCGCTCTCCTTGAAAGGAGGGGTGAGATAGCTCTGGGTCTGGGCATAGGTGCGGCGCTTGGCAATCATCGCCTCGCCTACATTGCCGATGGTATATATATAAAAATGTGGAACCACACCAATCAATCGGTCACTCCAGTCGTTGCTGCCGAGTGCCACCTGCTTTCTCGGGGTATATTCCAGCGAGCCGTGGGTTCCGAAATGGATGAGCGCATCGGCACTGAAACCATAACGGGCCCAGAGGTAAGAGGCAACATAGGTGTAAGGTGGTGCCTGGTCGGTGCCATGCACAATCTTGAAGGAGTCGCCTCCCACGCCTGCCATCATCTGTGGAAGCAGGGCCACATTGCCAAACTGCAGTCTTGCCACCGCCAACTTACCATCATCGGTAGCCATATATTTGCCAGGGAAGGAACCATAGAGCTGGTTCATCTCCTTGATCATCTTCTTAGACAAAGCCTTCTGGGTCCATCCGGCAAACTGCTGGGCGGTAACCAGGGCAGGATGTCCAGACTGGAGGAACTTGGTATAGGCTCCCTCGGCATAGGTTCCGAAGACGGCACCCTGAGCCTGGATCATCTTTGCCAGTTCCTGAGGATTGGCAGGCAACTTGCCTACATTATATCCCTCATTCTTCAAGCGAACCAGGAGATTGTAGAGCGATGGAACCACTTCCATTCCCGAAGCGGTAAGTGCATTTTGACCAGGACCCTTGAAGTAGAAGATGGCGATGCGCTTGCTGCTGTTCTTCTTGTTCTTCAGATTCACATAGCCCAGCACGCTCTCCACGAAACTCTCCATTCTGTCAGGGATGCCGTAAACCTCCTGCAAGCCCTCCTTGTTGATGCGCTGTCCGAAAACCACGTATGGACGGAGGGCACCATCAATCTCTGGAGTCACGATGCTCTGCGACATGAAGCCGCCGTTCATTCCCTGCTTGTCGCTCTCCCACTCGGTGGTCAAACGGTTGATATTAAGAGGTGAGAATAGTGGAATATTCTTCTGCTTCAGAAACTCTACGAAGTAATCGCCCAGCCTGCCATGCGCCATATTTACTACGGCATTCGCCTGGATGCTGTCGGCATGATGACCGGCGATAAAGCTCTGAAGCTTATTGATGCGATACACCATGAATCCCTTCTTCTCGAAAGCCTTCTCCATATCAGGAGCCGCACCCATAAAACCGGTAAGCAAGATGGTAGGAGCACCTTCTTTATATAAACCGTTCTTTGCCAGGAAGGCATTGTACTCGCGGATGCTGTTGAAGCCCAGTTCATCGCCCTTTTCATCCTTCGGGTCGAAATGAGTCAGGAGATAGTCTGGTCGCTCATTTACACGTTCCGGCTCTGGAGCCATGAACTTCTTACCGTCGATAAACTTACGGATGTAAGCGAGCATACTGTGATAATTCTTCTTGCCGCCGTTCTCGATGTACTGCATCAGATAATCGGCATCGAAGTTATCTACTGATACGATATTGTTGGCCGGGTTGGTAGCAGCATGAGTCAGTGTCGGCACCTTGTAGGAAGCCTCTTCCAACTGCTTGCGCTGGTTCTCGTCGATTCGGAGACCCATACCATTCACGATAATCATATCGTAATCATCCAGATGATCGAAATCATCGGTTGTGATTTCACTCAGTTTGATCATCGCATTGTCATTGGCATGCGAAATCTGTCCCAGCGCAATAGCCTGATAGTTGAGGAAAGCGATGCGGGTAGTACCCACCCAGGCAGAGTAAGCCTTCGCTAGACCTCCCAGAACAATCACGGCCAATAAGGCCAGAAAGATGTGTTTCTTTTTAATCTTTCTAATTATTCCTATTTTTTTTTTCATATCTATTCCTTTTATCGGGGTGCAAAGGTAGGGGGTATTTAGAAATTGCACAATACCGAGAAATTGTGATTTTTCACATTTTTTATACCTAGAAGTTGGTATCAGATTGATAGGCTCAGATTCTCATGTTCTAATAAAGTAAAGGTTCACCACCTCCAAATGTAATTCCACCATCTGTAGTTGTAAAATAAAGACTGTCTACCTTTACTATGTCTAAAAGTTCTTGTGGAGAATAGAATGAAGAAACTTTTGGAGTATTATGACATTGCGGATTTAAGCAATATGAGCAAGAAAGCGGGGGTTAGAGGTTCGAAAGCGGGGTTTATAAGAAATCTCAGCATGGGGAGATGCAGCCACCATTGTTACATTGTTACATTGTTACATTGTTACATTAAGGAATTCACATCCACCTCACGCAGTTCGGCCACCTCGTGAAGAGGTAGGCCGCCAGCTCAGACAAGTCCCCTACTCCGCCTCAACCGAATAGACGCACGGAGAGATATTGCCACACTCGGAGAGTGGAAAAGCAAAAGAAGGAGCACGCCCAGCAAAGAAACCGGTGTACTCCTTCTTCTTATATCTCGGATGAGATGATCGTCTTTTATCTCGGATGAGATGATGGCTTCATAGAGCCTGCGTGCCCTACTTGTTGAAAGTCTTCATGGTCTTGCCGTTCTTCATCAGCAGCATGTTGAAGCCGCGCACCTTGGAATCAGCATTCAGACGCTTGCCATCGGCAGAGAAACGGGCAACTACCTTGCCAGCCCCCTCGGATGCCGGTGCTGCGGCCACGTCGTTGGTCTCGTACAGCGTGTCGAAGAGCCAGGTCGTCATGCCACCAGTTTCCTCGGAATCTTCATCGGCAGTCTCGCTATCGACAAAGGCGAATCCGGCAATATAGCGACCGTCGGCAGAGATGCCGCAAGGAGAGTTCATACCGCCAGCGTCGTATTCGGCGAATTTCGCAACCTTGGGGAAGGCCTCAGCGAGCGTTTGAAGCGTCTCGCCCTTCTTCCAGATGAAGCCCGTGCGGCCGGAATAGAGACTGCCGCAGCAGCCGACGATGGTACCGTCGTCGGAAACGGCAAAGCCGTACAGCTCACTATCCTCCATGCCCTCAAGTTGGCTGGCCATGAAGTATTCGACGAGGTCGTTCTCCGTATTGTAGCGCGCTACGCCAAACTCGGAGCCTCCATCGTCGAGAAGTTTCTCCACATTGAGCACGACATATTTTCCGTTGGCGCTCATGATGGTCTGGTCGCAGCTGAATATGCTGTAGGGCATCGTTGACTCATAAGAGGAAGCGAAATAGCCGCGCGAGAACGGATAGGCCGAGAAGGTCTCGCCGTCGCGGTTGGGTGCCCACAGGAGTGCGGGACGGGTGGCCATAGCGTCAACCCAATAGCCGCTGATGATGGAATCGTTGGATACGGAAAGCGCAGAGGCACCCGCGCTCTCGGCACCCAGGAACTTGTTGGAAGGCTGCGGCAGGTCTGTCGGCACGCCCTCGTTGAAGAGGCATGGGGTGCCCTCGTCGTCGGTACCGTCGTAGCGCGCGCCCACGATGAGCTTGCCGTTCGGGCTGATGCCCGTGAAGAGATACTGTTCGGCTTCGCCGTAGGTGGTGCATTTCTCGCTGGCGAAATCGAAGATGGCAGCAGGACCGTTCCATCCCACAGCAACGCCATTGTCGGCAATGGCCTTCAACTGTACGTCGGTGTCGGGATCGGGAGCATCGTATTTCACCATCTTCTGTTCCCGGACGTCAAAAATGAATCCCGCGTTCACGCCATAGCACACGCCGCCGATATACTTGCCGTTCGGCGACAGTACCGTACACATAAACTGCGAGCCATCCGGATCGGGGATTTCAGTCAAACCGTTCTGAGCCATTGCTGCATGGCCTGCTACGAGCAATGCCACCAGTGAAAGTAATGTCTTCTTCATAAGCTTTCTCTCCTATTTTTGGTTATTACTTAGTTTAACGTCTGTAAACTCCAGGCATGGGTGATTGAATCACTACGGCAAAGGTATCAAAAATTTATCGAATAGAAAAATCTTTTCTGCGATTTTTTTTGTTTTTGTACCCATTCGGTGTTATTTAGACAGTACACAAGGATATGTACGGGTATTTTTTGCACATCTCATTTTTTTTTCGTTACTTTGCACTTTGAAGCAATCATCGCATAGTCGTTCAGAGATTCCGCACATGAAGAAAACGCTAAAAGTGCTTTTGGCTGTTGTCATCACGCCCATCGCACTGTTTCTGATACTCACCCTGCTCCTCTACTGCCCTCCCGTGCAAAAGTGGGCGGTGGAGAAGGCGGCCCAGGTGGCGTCGGAGAAGACGGGGATGAGGATTACGGTCGAGCAGCTGCGCCTCAGTTTTCCGCTGGACCTTCGGTTGCAGGGCCTGAAAGCCTTGCAGCCCAACGACTCGTTGCCCGGAAAGACGGACACCATCGCCGACGTGAGGAGCCTGACAACCCATGTGCAGATGCTGCCGCTACTCAGCGGGCGCGTAGAGGTGGACTGGCTGACCTTCAAGGGATTGCGCATGAACACGGACCAACTCATCGGCGACCTGCGCATCAAGGCCGACCTGGAGCGCCTCCACCTCGTGAGCCACGGCGTGAGCCTCGGCGAGGAGCGGGCAAAGGTGAACCTCGCCGACATCAGGGGAGGCTACATCGACGTGGCCCTGGGCGACACCATGCCGAAGGACACGGCCAAGAAGGAGGTACTATGGAAGTCCCCTACTCCGCCTCAACCGAATAGACGCACGGAGAGATATTGCCACACTC
>OLZI01001199.1_pt1 | contig 14693 bp, 10 predicted proteins | sample 1674061 | NCBI WGS metagenome assembly OLZI01 (sample SAMEA103958139, study PRJEB25191) | human gut metagenome | biome: human-associated habitat [ENVO:00009003]; feature: intestine environment [ENVO:2100002]; material: feces | place: Germany | collected 2013/2015 | reverse complement strand
AATCGGCCCCATGATCGGAGAAATACACATGGCGCCGATAATTACGGCGGCCGAATTGACATTCAGTCCCAGCGACGCCACCATCGTTGCGCAAATCAGGACCCACAAATTGACGCCGCGAAACTCCGTACCCTTGCTGATGTTAGCAGCTACTTCATCCTGCGAGGCCTTGTCATCCTCCAGACTGAAACGGTCCCGTATAAAGGCCCGGAACTCCGCCCAAAGTCGGAACGAATGACGGGGCTGCTCTTTCAATTCACTATTTTCCATATCACTCATTTACTCTTCTTCGGATTCTGTATCCATATTCTTTCCCGGTTTCGGAAGCCCCGCCACCACGATCACGAACTCTCCTTTGGGCGTATGTTCCCGGAAATAGTCCGCAACCTCGGCAAGGGTTCCCCGCACGGTCTGTTCGAACTTTTTGGTCAGTTCCCGCGACACGGCCGCCATCCGCTCCGGACCGAACACCTCGGCGAACTGTTCGAGGGTCTTGACCACCCGGAAAGGCGACTCGTAAAAAATCATCGTACGCGGCTCCGACGCAAGGCTCTGCAAATGCTTGTTGCGGCCTTTCTTCTGGGGCAGAAAACCCTCGAAGCAAAACCGGTCGCACGGAAAGCCGCTCTGCACCAGCGCCGGGACGAAAGCCGTAGCCCCGGGCAACGTTTCCACTTCGATCCCCGCTTCAAGACAGGCCCGCACCAGCAAGAATCCCGGGTCGGAGATTCCCGGCGTGCCCGCATCCGAAATCAGAGCCGCTGAACGGCCCTGGGCGATGTTGTCGGCCACCAGACCAACCGTCGCATGTTCATTGAACTTGTGGTGGGCATACATCTTTTTCTCGATGCCCAGATGCTTGAGCAGCACCGACGAGGTGCGCGTGTCTTCAGCCAGAATAAAATCGACTTCGGAAAGCACCCTGACGGCCCGAATCGTGATGTCGTCCAAATTTCCGATCGGCGTAGGAACGATATAGAGCTTAGCCATCGTCAGGAGAGTTTACGTTCCAGCAACTCCATCAGGAACCTCACTCCGTCGGACGAAGGGTTCCAATCGTAATTCTCGGAGATATAGATAATGCAGTCGTCCAGGTCGTCAAACTCGTTCAGACGGTCGATCGTCCGTTCGTACCGCTCGGTATCGCCGCCGAACAAGTCCCGCAGCAACAGGAATTTGTCGTTGATACCGATCGCCTGCTTCAGGTCGGTGATCCGCTCCTTGCGCACGATTTCGGAAGCCATGTCCTTCGGCGCGGCGATCGTGTCGGCCAGCGTATGCACGTCACCGCCCAACACCTCGCCCAGCACCGGCTCCGGCTCGGCGGCAAACGGGTATTTCGGGGCATCGGTTTTAGTCGAAGTCGTTTCGGCGACGCCCGTCTTTTGCGAAGCGGCAACGGAAGCATCGGCATCCGCCGCATTATCCGCTTGCTCCGAAATCTCTGCGGCAACAGAGTCGGATTCCGATGTTTCGGACTGTGGCTCCGGTATTTGCGACGTTACGGACTTCTTCGGTTCATCCATTTTTTCGAGGAGTGTTTCCGGCTGCGGAGCCGCTGCATCGTCCTGCTCCTTTCCAGCGGTTGCCTGTTGCTGCGGAGCCGCTGCATGCCCCGGCTTCTGCCCGGTCCCGACCGGAATCTTCGAAGCAGCGGCTTCCTGCGGCCCGTCCGTCTCGTAGAGGGACATGATGACCCGCCGCTTCTCCCTGTGACGGATCACCAGATCGTCCAGATCGAACAGACTGTCCGATACGACGACTTTCTGCTTCGATTCGGCATCGGCTTCAGAGGAGGGAGCAACCACCTGACCGGCAGACGATCCGGCAAGCCCCTCCCGGCCGGTCCGAACCGCAGCATCGTGCCCGGTTCCCGACGCTTTGTCGGACTGCCCTTCCATCGAAGCATCCTGCCGCGAAAGACCGGACGTCACAGATACCGCGACCGCGACAGCTATAGACTCCGCTGCAGGTGCAGATTCCGATACAGGCACGGATTCAGGGGCAGATTCGTCGGCAAGCACCGGATCCGGCTCGGCCACAGGAGCAGACGCAACGACAAGTACAGGTTCCGGCTCAGGTTCTGTAACGGCAGATGCCGAAACCGGCTTCACGGAGGGCGCAGATTCCGGCACAGCAGCAGACACCCCGGCGGATTCACCCAAAGCTTCGGGCATCGCAGCCGGCTCCGGCAGGGAGTCGCGGACAGGCTCCGCCAGCAAATCGTCCAGGTCGATACTTATTTCGGACACCGGCGCAACTTCGGCGACGGACTGCTGCGCAGCGACGGACGCGGAAGCGGAGGAATCCCCTTCGTCGAAATTCGCAAACCGTATCGCTTCATACAATTTTTTGAGCTTGTCCAAAACCAAATCCCGCTCGATGCCGGGGACATCGTGCGAACCCGCCCAGCCATCGACCAGTTCGATCAAACGGGCAAGTTCTTCCTGTATCTTGTTCACCTCCATAACAAAATCGGTTTATCAGAGCCAAAGGTACGAAAAATATCGGATGCGGGAAACGGTTTGTCCGCAGATTGCCAAAAATTCACCGATGCAGCTCGACGATTATTTTCCGAATCGGAAAAACTATGTATATCTTTGCTTCGGATGCAAAACCGAACGAAAAACCTTCGAACGGACACCGCACCCGCTTTGCTGCATATACCCACACTAAAAAAATCATCCTGAAATGGATATTCTGGAACTGCGCCGCTATTGCCTCTCCCTGCCGCTGGCAGAAGAGTGTACCCCGTTCGACGAAACGACCCTGGTCTTCAAAATCGGGGGCAAAATGTTCTGTTACACCGATATGGTGGAATTCCGATGGATCGCTGTAAAGTGCGATCCGGATCGGGCCGTTCTGCTTCGCGAACGCTATCCGGAACTGGTCACTCCCGCTTTCCACAGCAACAAACGCCACTGGAACGGCATCCGTACGGATGGTGATCTGCCCGACGCCTTTATCCGCGAGCAACTCCGCCACTCCTATCTGCTCGTCGCGGCAGGCATCACCCCCAAAGCCTTGCGGCAGGAAATACGAAACCAGATCGAAAAAGCCGGGCTCCCCGAAGAGTAACCCGGCTTTCGCCTCTTTCCCGAATCAGCCCCGCATCTGCCGCCGCATCATCCGACGCCAGCGGAAATACCCGGCCAGCGACATCGTCAGGTAAATCGTGTAGAGCAATGCGGTGAGCGGGATCTCCTTGTAGAAATAGAGCCCGACCGTCACCAAATTGACTACAAACCATACAAACCACTGTTCCAGATACTTGCGCGAAAGCATCCACATTCCCACGATGCTCAGCGACGTGGTCAGGCTATCCCAGAACGGCACGGTGCTGTTGGTAAAGGTCACGAGCACCCAGTAGATGAACAGATGGATCGCCGCATACGCCGCCGCGATCATCGGCCAGCGGCGTGCGGGCGTACGGGAAATACCGCCGCCCTTTTCGGTTTTGGGAGCGTTGCGCCATACCAGCCACCCATAGACACTTGCCAGAAAATAATAGACGTTCATGCCGAAATCGGCATAAAGCCCCGTCTGGAAGTAGAGCGTACCGTGCACGACGGGCATCACCAGCCCCACGAGCCAGAGGTAGATGTTGGCCCGGTATTCGAGCCACAGATAGAGCAGCCCCAGCGTAAAGCCGACGATCTGCAGGATGAGTTTGAGTTCCATCGCCTAAAACCGCACCGTTACGTTGGCCAGCACGTTGAACATCGCCTGGGGAAAATAGAAGGCCGAATCTTCGCGCACACCTCCGACAATCGACGAATAACCGTAGCCGTTGTTACAATACTCCGTATTGAAAAGATTGTTGATCTGCACGCCGAAACGCACGCTTCCGATCTTCGAGGCAGCCAATTCATACCCCAGGTTCAGGTTGGTGACACAGTAGTCGTCGAGCGACAGCGCATCGTTGCGGCCGTTGGTAAAGTATTGTTTGCCGACATACTGCGTATGCAGCAGGGCGCTGAACCCTTTGACATGGAAATCCAATAGCACTCCGGCGATGACCGACGGAGAGTAGGAAAGGGTCGAGGTCCCGAGATACAGCTCCTTTTCGCCCAGGTAGTTCCAGTCGGCGTCGTACTCCGAAACATATTCCGTATAGTTCTCGATCCGGTTCTGGCTCAGGGTCGCATTGGCTCCCAGCGAAAACCAGCGGGCGATGTTCAGCGAAGCCGAGAGTTCGATGCCCCGGCGGTAACTGTCTGGAATATTGCGGGACAGCTCCTGCCCCGTGTCCGAGAGTTCGCCCGTAGCGACCAGCTGATCCTTGTAGGACATATAGTAGAAGTTCACGCCCGCCTCGAAACGGTCGTTGTGGAAAAGATAGCCGAACTCCCAGTCGTACAGCCGCTCCGAGGTGGGATACTCCCCGTTCTTGGTATCGGTGAAGTTGCTGCGCGTAGGCTCCTTCTGCGCCACGGCGAACGACACATAGACCTTGTGATTCCGGGCGAAAGTGTAGTTCACGCCCGCTTTGGGGTTGAAAAAGTGATAGGTACGGTGAATATCCAACTCCTGAAGCGCCGAAGTGGTGCTGTTGAAATTGTCGTTGGTGCCCGTAATGTTATGCCGGATGAAACGGTACTGCAGGTCGGCATAGAGGTTCAGCCCCCGCGCAGCCTCCCAGTTGATCTTGGCGAAGACGTTGGCATCGTACTTGGTCGAGGCGTTACGATAATATTCGTGACGCGGGAAGCCGGGTGCATCGACGACCGACATCACGTTTCCCCAGTGGCCGCCGTCATATACGTTGCCCGCACCGCCCAGGGCCAGTTGTACGCGACCACGAGTATAGTTGGCCGATGCCACCACGCCGCCGAAATGGTTGTCCATCGACTTGCGGCGAATCAGATTGCTTTCGGTAATCGGCTCGTTCGGATCGTCCGTAGGGATCGGCGCGATACCGTACTCACTCAACGTCTGTCCGTTCTTATACTGGTTGTAATAACCCGAACCGTAGGTGTAGTGGCCCGTGACATTCAGCGTCCAACGGGCGTTGAAGTGATGATTGACGATCAACTGATTGTTGATCTGGGTATAGTTATCCGTCTGGTTATCATAAAACGAAATCGATCCGTCGGCATGTTTGACAAGCCCCTGCGAATTGTAGCGCCGGTCGGTTTCGAGCTGCTCCTTCGTCACGCCGTCATAAGCCAGTCCGACTCTGGCCACACCGCCGAAGGAGATCAGCTTCACGGCCGTACCCCCATCGTAGTACCCGACCTGCAACATGTAGGACTCCAGGTTGGTGAAGGCCCGATCGACATAACCGTCCGAGGAGATATGCGAAAGCCGGGCATCGACGGTCCAATGGCCGCCCATGAGTCCCGAACCGATCTGCAACGACTGTTTGTTGGTGTTGTAGGAGCCATAGGAAAGGGACGCTTCGCCAGAAAATTCGCTCGACATCGGGGCGGTGGTCATATTCACCGAACCGCCGAAGGCTCCCGTACCGTTGGTCGAGGTTCCGGCACCGCGCTGTACCTGGATCGTTCCGACCGAAGAAGCCATGTCGGGCGTATCGTACCAATAGACCGAGTGGCTCTCGGCATCGTTCATCGGCACGCCGTTGGTTGTGACATTGATGCGCGAAGCATCCGAACCGCGCAGACGGAACGCCGTACCGCCGATGCCGTTGCCGGCATCCGAAGTGGCGACCACCGACGGAGTCATTTGCAACAACGTCGGCATGTCGCTGCCGAAATTCCGGCGAGAAATCGCTTCTCGGCCGATATCGGCATATGCCACCGGAGTTTTGCGATCGACGCGGGTAGCGGTCACCTCGATCTGCTGCAATTCGTACAGTTTCATGGAATCCGGAGTCATGGAGTCCGTTTCCACCGGTTCGTCCGCGTGCACCGGCATCGCGCACCAGACAGCCGCAGCCGTAAGCGGCAGTAAGAAAATCCTTTTCATAACTTTAATTGAATTAAAAGAACAGAAAAGGGGTATGTCGTATCGATTATAGATTCCCGGTTTCAGCATTACCCGTATCCGGTACAATGGGTATAATCTCAGCCTGACAGTAAGGCACCCCTTCAAGAATACGGGCGCAAAGATAACATTAAATTTCGGAAAATCGCACCGCATCACAAAAAGAGTACGCCACCCGGCTCGACCCCAGGAATGGCGCACAGCTTTGTTCGAACGGCTCACTCCGAATGCGGCGGACAGCGACGAAAAACCGACTGTTCGGATATTTGCCGAAAAAAACGTTTACAACCCGGAACCAGGCAAAACCCGGGACCGTTTTCCGGCTCCGACAGTTGAAAAATCCGGTATCTTCCTCGGGACAGGGCAAGCCTGGGGAGAGTCATCACCTACCGGAAAGTACCGAACCGATAGACGGTCTTCTGGCAATAAAATCCGTCAGGCGCAAGCAGCGGAGAAGGAAATTCCGGCCGATTGACCGCATCGGGATACCCCTGACAGACGACGGCGACCCCTTCGTAATCCCGGTAGCGGCCGCCCGACTTCGTTTCGGGGCATCCGCCGCCCAAGCGATTGCCGGTGTAGAGCGTCACGCCGGGCTGCGAAGAGAGAATCTCCACCCGGCGTCCCGAACGTGCATCGCGCAATTCGCCGACTTCGGTCAGGATATTCTGCCGCCAACCGTCCACGGGGAAGAAGTGGTCGTACCCCCGCAGCATCCGGATCCGGTCGAAATCGGAATCGACGCCCTCGCCCAAGCGGCGCAGTGAACGGAAATCGGCGGGCGTACCGGCAACACCGAGCAGTTTCCCGGTAGGAATCAGACGATCGTCCGCTTCCAAAACAGTCGAAGCATCGAGCCGCAGCTCGTGGTCGAGTACCGACCCGCTGCCCTCGCCGCCCAGATTGAGCAGCAGGTTGCAGGCCATGTTCACGGGCGTCGTCCGGTCGGTTCGAGCGATATAAGTTATTTCCAGCGCATTATCTTCGTCGAAATCGAAAGCGGCCTCGACCTGCAAATTACCGGGATACCCCTGATCGCCGTCGTCGGAAGAGAGCGACATCACGACCCGGTTGGTTTCGACACGGCTCTCCCACAAGCGCCCGGCGAAGCCCTTCACACCGCCGTTGAGATGCCCGGCCATGCCGTTTATATCCAAGCGGTATTCTTCGCCGTCAATCCGCATCGTCCCGTAAGCGATGCAACCGGCCACGCGGCCGATGCTTTTGCCGCACAGGGCCGGATCGCCGAAATAACTGCGGAAATCCTTGTAACCCAGCGCCACATCCGCCAAATGTCCGTCACGATCGGGAACCAGAATCGACACGACAGCCGCGCCGACATTGCAAAGCCGCACTTCGGCACCTGCGGCATTGCGCAGCGTATAGAGCACAACGGCCTCGCCCTCCGAAGTGGCGCCCCAGATCTGCTGTTCGATCTCCATCCCTATTCGCCCGGCTTCAGATTACGCAGCAGGTTGTCGATACGACGCAGGGTCTCCTCCTTCCCGATGAAAGAGGTAACGTCGTACATACCGGGACCCTTGCCGGCTCCGACCAGCGCCAGGCGCAGCGTGTTCATCACCTGTCCCAGCGAATAGCCCTTCTGCTCGATCCAGCCGTGCACGATCCGCTCGGTATTTTCGAGCGAAAAATCGTCGATGCCGGCCAGCACCTCGCGCAGTTCGCGCAGCATAGCCGGATTATCGCCCTTCCAATACTTCTTAGCCTGCTTCTCATCGTACTGAGTCGGAGCGACGAAGAAGAACGAGGTCAGATCCCACAGATCGGTGATGAACGTGGCCCGCTCTTTCATAATGCCTGCGGCACGCCCGGCCAACTCGTCCGAAACCTCGATGCCGTGCTCGCGCAGGATCGGCTGATACAGTGCGGCCAGTTCCGCGTCGCTCTTATGGTGCATATACTGGGCGTTGAACCACTTGGCCTTGTCGGGCTGGAAGCGGGCGCCCGATTTCGAAACGCGCTCCAGCGAGAAGTTGTCGATCAGCTCCTGCATCGAGAAGATCTCCTGCTCGGTGCCGGGATTCCACCCCAGCAACGCCAGCATGTTGATAAACGCCTCGGGGAAATAACCGTCCTCGCGGTAACCGCGTGCGGTTTCGCCCGTCGGGGATTTCCAGAAGAGCGGGAACACGGGGAACCCCATCTTGTCGCCGTCGCGCTTCGAGAGTTTGCCACCGCCCGTAGGTTTCAGCAGCAGAGGCAGATGCGCGAAGCGGGGCTGCAGGTCCGTCCAACCAAAGGCCCGGTACAGCAGATAATGCAGCGGCAACGACGGCAGCCACTCCTCGCCACGGATCACGTGCGACACCTCCATCAGACGGTCGTCCACGATATTCGCCAGATGGTACGTAGGCAGCGCATCGGCCGACTTATAGAGCACCTTGTCGTCGAGCGTCGAAGTGTTCACCTCGACATGCCCCCGGATCAGGTCGTCCATTTCGACGATCTCGTTTTCGGGCATCTTGAAGCGAATGACCCACTGGTCGCCCCGCGCGATGCGGGCTGCGACCTCCTCTTTCGAGAGAGAGAGCGACGTAGGCAGTTTCTCGCGGATCGAATAGTTGTATGCGAAAGTTTCGCCGCGCGCCTCGTACTCCTTGCGCAGGGCGTCCAACTCCTCGGCAGTATCAAAAGCGTAGTAGGCCCATCCGGACTCCACGAGCTGTTTCGCGTATTTCAGGTAGATGTCGCGCCGCTCGCTCTGGCGGTACGGCGCATGAGGGCCGCCGACGCCGACACCCTCGTCGATCTCGATGCCGCACCACTTGAGCGACTCGAGGATATACTCCTCGGCACCCGGCACGAAACGCTGCGAGTCGGTATCTTCGATACGAAGAATCATCGTACCGCCGTGCCGACGCGCGAACAGGTAGTTATAAAGCGCCGTACGTACGCCGCCGATATGCAGAGGCCCCGTAGGGCTGGGTGCGAAGCGCACCCGGACAGGTCTTTCCATATTTCGTTACTCTTTGTTGATTTCCTTTTTATCGTCATGTTCGGATTCGGCCGTCTTGCGACCGGCCGCATCCTGCGTCGCTGCACCCCCTCGGGCAGGTTTGCGCAAAGTCGGCGCTACGGCCCACAGCGCACACATCACCCACACTACGAAGGCACCCGATACCACACGCCAGACCGCATCGTCCCTCAAAGCGACCGCTGCGAGAAGCAGGACGAAAAATACCCGTTCCGTCCATCGGGAGGTAAGCGCCCGGGCGATTTTTGCACGATTTCCCATACCGTTTACTTAATGCGGTATTCGACCCGCATGGTGATACGGGCTTTTTTCTGCCGGCTCGAGGTGTTGAACGATCCTCCGGCCGAGAACTCCTCGTTGGTATTGGCACCCGTGATCTGGAACACGCCCATACGGGCCGAAGCCACTCCGCCGAGCTTCGCTCCGGCATTGACCGCAATTTTCTCGGCACGGACACGGGCATCGGCCGAGGCTTTCTCGATGAGCGACAACTTCACGTCGTCGAGCTTCGTATAGTAATAATCGGGCTGCATAGCCTCGATCGAAACGCCCTGGGCGATCAGCGAAGAGATTTCACGCGAAACATTCTCGACGGCATCGACACTCTTCGACTCGACGGTGAAACCCTGCGAAAGCCGGTAACCGGTAAACCGCTGTCCGGCCCAACTGCCATTGGCCGAATAGACCGGCTCGTACTGTTTATTGACATTCACGAACTGGAAGACCACGGCGTCGGCAGCGATTCCTTTCGAGAGGAGGTAGTCGTACACCTTCTTCTTGCTGGATTCGATCTGCGCGTATCCCGCTTCGACGTTCTGCGCCTCGGCGGTGATGAAACCGTTCCAGACGATCAGGTCGGACGAGAACTCGGTTTCGCCGAGGCCCGTCACCACGATCGTCTCCTGCGCGTGGTATTTATATGTATACGCCCTTGCGAGCAACCAGGCGCTGACGACGATCGCCACACCGATGATGAGGTACTTCCAATACGCTTTCATAACCGTAATATTTTAAGAATTATACTTGCTAACCCGCCGCAATTCATCGACCGCTTCCGGCCCGGCGTTTTCAACAGGACGCAATCACCGCATCCGGCAGCGCCCCGCCCGCTACCGTAAACGGCAGCGCAGCACTACACGTTGAACAGGAAGTGCATGATGTCGCCGTCCTGCACCACGTACTCCTTACCCTCGACCCCGATCTTGCCCTGGTCGCGGCAAGCCTTTTCGGAACCCAGCGCCACATAGTCGTCGTACTTGATGACTTCGGCACGGATGAAGCCCCGCTCGAAATCGGTGTGGATGATGCCGGCGGTCTGGGGCGCCTTCATTCCCCGGCGGAAAGTCCAGGCACGGCTCTCGTCGGCACCGGTCGTGAAGAACGTCTGCAAATCCAGCAATTTATAGGCCGCTTTAATCAGACGCGCCACGCCCGACTCCTTCAGGCCGATCTCTTCGAGGAACATCTGGCGCTCCTCGTACTCGTCCAGCTCGGCGATGTCGGCCTCGGTAGCTGCGGCGACGATCAGCATCTCGGCCCGCTCGTCGGCAATGGCGGCCTCGACGGCCCGGGTATGTTCGTTGCCCGTCACGGCGCTCTTCTCATCGACGTTGCAGACGTAGAGCACCGGTTTGTCGGTCAGCAGGTTCAGGTCGGCGACCAGCTTGCGGTCCTCTTTCTCGAGCTCCACGGTCCGGGCGCTCAACCCCTGCTCCAGGACGGTCTTGTACTGCAACAGGATCTCCACCGCACGTTTGGCCTGCTTGTCCCCGCCCACGACAGCCTGCTTCTGGGTCTTGGCAAGGCGGTTCTCGATGGTTTCGAGGTCCTTGAGCTGCAACTCGGTATCGATGATACCCTTGTCGCGCACAGGGTCGATCGAACCATCGACATGGGTAATGTTATCGTTCTCGAAACAACGGAGCACATGAATAATGGCGTTCGTGTTGCGGATGTTGGCCAGAAACTTGTTGCCCAACCCCTCGCCTTTCGAGGCACCTTTCACCAGTCCGGCGATATCGACGATCTCGATGGTGGTGGGCACCACCCGCTTGGGATTGTCGATCTCCGCGAGCCGAATAAGCCGCTCATCGGGAACGGTGATGACGCCCACGTTGGGTTCGATCGTACAGAAAGGAAAATTCGCCGCCTGCGCCTTAGCGTTGGACAGGCAGTTGAAAAGGGTCGATTTACCCACGTTGGGCAACCCCACGATACCACATTGTAAAGCCATTGAATATCTTTCGTTTTTAATATTATCCGTTCGACAGGCATCGGCAAAATGCAGGTGCCCCCGCGAAGACGGTCGATATACCGTCGTTCGGAAATGCAAAGATACGAATAAGCCGCGTGCAAAAGCAAATTTATTTGCATTTTGCCCAGACGAAGTATTTTAGACGAAGTCAAAGATACGAAAATCTCCCCGATAACTTGCGTTTGACGAAGACTTTATTCATTGATTCCGAACAGACAAGCCCGACACAGGCCCCGGGACTAAAGACCGAACAACAGCTCCGGTATAAATTAAAGAATAAAACGGCAAAAACAGCCGGGTTTCGACAAGACGACAAGCGCGGAGCAAGAGGGTAACCGATTACAATCTTGTCAGGTACGCAACCGATGCGCCGATAAAAAATCATACTCACCCTTTCGCATTCCGAGAAAGAGTTCCGCAGCGCCACAGGAGCCGATAATTTCAGCAAGAGTGCGCAGCAGCACCTACAGCAGGCGCAACAACCGCCCGCCAAAAGCAAACCGCACAACGACGATGGAAGCGGCAAGACCGACGAAGGCCGGAATCCGACGGATTCCGGCCTTCGTCGCATAATACGATCAAATCAGACGATATTGCACGAACACAACGGATAGCTCTCCCGCTTGAGGAACTCCTCCGAAACCACGATCCGAACAGCTCGGTGCAATACGGAAAACTCCAACGGAGACTCCCCCAACAATTCGCCATCGACCTCGACGCTGATCTCCGGCGAAGATTCGATGCGGATACGGCTGCCCCTCTCCTGCAGGATATGCCGAATCCGGTAAATCCCGCCGTTGAACAGATAACGGAAGCGGAACAGGATATGCCAGAAATGGACGGGACGGATCAGCGACACGTCCAGCAGTCCGTCGTCGGCCACCGCCTCGGGCAACTGCTGCATACCGCCGCCGTTGTATTTGCAGACACCGATGGCGATGCTCATCAACAGGTTGTTGTAAACCAGCCGGTCGTCGATCCAAACCTTCACGCCCGTCGATTTGTAGCTGAAGAACGAACGGATCATGCACCACGTATAGAGCCACTTGTTGCGGTGTCCTTTCTTCTTGAGATGGGCGTATTTCTTGACTACCATCGCATCGAACCCCATACCGGCCACATTAGCCATATAACGGTGCTGACGGTAGTGAGCCTCTTCGTAAGAAACGACTCCGACATCCTGTAAAAACGAATGTCCCTCCTTGATAGCGCGGATCGCATCCTGATAGCGATTCGGCACGCCGAACGTGCGGATCCAGTCGTTCCCCGCTCCCACGGCGACAACAGCCAGCAGCACCTCACGGGGATCGACCGTCTGCTGAATAAAAAGACCGTTCACGACCTCGTGCAGCGTACCGTCGCCCCCTACGGCGATAATGCGGCGGAATCCCTGCTTCACGGCCGACACGGTCAGTTCCGTCGCATGGAACTTATGTTCGGTGAAGACCGGTTCGGTCTGGATTCCGGCATCCCGCAGGAGCTTGGAGATCAGGGGAAAATGGTCAAGCCCGCGGCCACCTCCGGCCACGGGATTGACAATGACGAACCAACGCCGACCACCGCCGGGCAAGGACATCTCCTCCAAAACGACTTATTTTAGGGGAGCGTTCTTCAGCGTATCGACCAGGAATTCATAGAACTTGCCGACGGAGGCGATGTTCACCTTTTCGTCCGGAGAGTGGGGATAGCAAATGGTCGGGCCGAAAGAAATCATATCGAGCTTGGGGTAATTCGTACCGATGATGCCGCACTCCAGACCGGCGTGAATGGCCGTAACCGCAGGTTCCTTGCCGAAAAGGGCTTTGTAGGAAGCTTTCATCGCGGCCAGAATCGGCGAATCCAGATTGGGTTTCCAACCGTTGTAGGCACCCGTGAGTTCCACCTTGGCGCCGGCCAGCTCGAACACGGCGGAGATCGCCTCGCCCAGCTCCTCCTTCTCGGAGTTCACCGAACTGCGGAGCAGACACTGCAACTTCACCGTCTTGCCGTCGGATACCACGCGGGCCAGGTTGCTCGACGTCTGCACCAGTCCGGGCATCGACACCGACATCTTCTGCACCCCGTTCGGGCAGCCTACGACCGCACGGATCAGATTCTCCGCCACCTCCTTGGCGATCATCGTTTCAGGGGCTTCGGTTTCGGTCAGTTTGATGGAAACAGCGTCCTCGATCCCGGCGAACTCGGCCTTCACGACCTTTTCATACGCTTTCAGCTCTTTGGTCAGCTGCTCGAGATCCTTGGTGCGGACCATCAGCGTAGCGGTCGCCTCGCGCGGAATCGCATTGCGCAGACCGCCGCCGTCCACCGAGCAAAGCAGGATGTCCATCGACTTCTTCTGCTCACGGATGAAACGGAACAGCAATTTGTTGGCATTGGCACGCCCTTCATTGATTTCCAATCCGGAATGCCCACCACGCAAGCCTTTCAACGTAACCTTAACAGCGATATCGCCTTCTTCGGGAGCTACCTCCTTATATTCCAGTGTAGCAGTGACATCCATACCGCCTGCACAACCGATATACAACTCGCCTTCATCTTCCGAATCGAGATTCAGAAGGATTTCTCCGTTCACTGTCCCCGGCTTCAGACCGAACGCGCCGTACATACCGGTTTCTTCGTCTTTGGTAATCAGTGCTTCCAGCGGACCATGTTTCAAATCTTTCGCTTCAAGCACAGCCATGATAGCAGCCACGCCAAGCCCGTTATCTGCTCCCAGCGTAGTTCCTTTGGCCTTTACCCAGTCGCCATCTATATAAGTTTCGATAGGATCTTTTTCAAAATCGTGTGCAGTATCATTGTTCTTCTGAGGAACCATATCCATATGTGCCTGCAAAATTACACCTTTACGGTTTTCCATGCCCGGAGTGGCAGGTTTACGGATAATAACATTACCGGCTTCGTCTACGAATGATTCCAGTCCCAGATTTTTTCCGAAGTCAAGAAGAAACTCAGTTATCTTTTCCATATGTCCCGATGGACGCGGAATCTGAGTTAATGAATAGAAGTGCTTCCACACATTTTGTGGAGCTAAAGAGAGAATTGTGCTCATAACGAATCATTTTATTAGGTTCTTATTTTCGTTGTCTATTGGTAAGCGACAAAGCCGCCAAACCATATATTCCCAACAAAGCTACTAAAAAGGTTTGAATTCCGTGTACAATCAAGGCAAATATTCCGGCATCCACCACATTTACTCCATAAAGCACCATCATGGAAATAACGGCAAAGTGCCACGGTCCCGCACCATTAGGAGTGGGGACAACAACAGCGAATGTACCGGCAGCAAACATGACTAACGCTGCCATAGCACCTAAATGCTCGGTAAATCCGAAACAATAGAATGTAATGTAAAAATGCAGGAAATAGCACAACCAGATAAGAACAGTATATAAAACAAACAGAGGAATATTCTTCACATTTTTCAAAGACATCACTCCTTCGTACACATTAAAAACAATTCCTTTCACCTTTTCGAAAAAAGACAATGCCCGCATT
>OLZI01001183.1_pt1 | contig 14843 bp, 9 predicted proteins | sample 1674061 | NCBI WGS metagenome assembly OLZI01 (sample SAMEA103958139, study PRJEB25191) | human gut metagenome | biome: human-associated habitat [ENVO:00009003]; feature: intestine environment [ENVO:2100002]; material: feces | place: Germany | collected 2013/2015 | reverse complement strand
GACTCTGAAGTTCCTCTGCTTTTTCCTGTGTGCTGCAGACAATCTCAAAATGATAGGATTTCTCCGGATCACTGACGGACCCTGCTGCAAGAAATGCCCCTCGAATAAATGAACGCCTGCAACAGTTCTGTTTCAGAAGACTGTTATGTATCTGACGGATATCTCCGTCAATGTGTCCATCCGGATTCATCAGATGCGTGCCGGCAAGAAGCCTTCTCGCATCCTTACTTCGGTTATCCCCGTGTGAACAATGATATAGGCTGGCTGGGTCGTACCCACGTTTACCGATTCTTCATTGAAGATCCCATTTTCTTTGAAAAGAGCCTGAAGGGAACCATCGAACATGGCTCCAACAACAACTTGACGTTGGATTTGTCTACCGTGGCTTATTGGTACCAAGATTCGGCTGTGGCTCTTCCCGAAGCTCCTACAAAGGCACAGCGTGCTCCGAAACCTTTCATCAACCATGTTGATATACATCGTTGGCGGGATGCCTGGCGTAAGTCCAAGGGTAACAAAGCCACTCTGTGGGGCAACGAGTAAACTTTTGTAACGCTCTTTTTTTATACGTTCATAGGCTGATATTTATATCCGGGGTTTTGCCATTATATTGGCAAAACTGTGTCTCTATATTGGCAAAACTGTGCCACTATATTGGCACGACTATGGAAAAATAGTTCTACGGAGCAGCAAATTCAATAAATCATTAATAAAGGTACGAAATGAAGAATATTCCCAAAAAGCAATTTGCGGGCTGGATGCTGATGCTACTGTTGTGCATCAGTACCTCGGCATTTGCCCAGTCGCCTAAGAAGGTGACCGGACGTGTGATGGATGCACAAGGTGAGTTACTCATCGGTGTGAATGTGACGGAGGCGGCAGACCCTTCTAATGGTGTGGTGACGGACATCAACGGTACGTATACGATTACGTTGAAAGGTAATAAGCCGTCATTAAAATTCTCTTATATCGGCTTCAAGGATAAAGTGGTAGCGGTAGGCTCCAAAGGAGTGCTTGATGTAGCTTTGGAAGAAGATGTGGCAGCCCTTGACGAAGTGGTGGTAGTGGGCTTCGGAACGCAGAAGAAAGCTTCTGTGGTCGGCTCCATTACCAATATAGAGCCGGCCAAGCTTGCCGCGGCTCCCAGCCGTTCGCTCAGTAACAACCTGGCGGGTATGGTTCCCGGTGTGATTGCGGTTCAGCGTAGCGGTGACCCTTGGTTCAATAACTCCGACTTCTGGATTCGTGGTATCAGTAGCTTTACTGGCAATACCAATCCGCTGGTATTGGTGGACGGCGTCGAGCGTTCGCTCCACGACATCGACCCTGAAGAAATCGCCTCCTTCTCCGTGTTGAAGGATGCTGCCGCCAGTGCCGTCTATGGTGTGCGCGGTGCCAATGGTGTAGTGATGATTGAGACCAAGCGCGGCAAGATTGGAAAGCCGCAGGTGAACGTCCGCTTCGAACACTCCTTTACGCAACCCATCAAGATACCCGACTACATCGGCAGTGTGAAGTATCTGGAACTGATTAACGAAATGTATGCCGAGCAAGGTAGAGCCCCCTTTGCCAGCGAAGCCACCTTGCTGAACTACAAGAATCAGACCGACCCGGAACTCTATCCCGATGTGAATTGGTGGGACATCATCTCCAAAGACCATGCAGACAACACGAAGGCAAACGTTAGCGTCAACGGTGGTACGGACATCCTTCGCTATGCGTTGGTGGCAGGATATTACAATGAGAACGGTATTATTGAACGCGACAAGAACCAGGAGTGGGACTCTTCCCTGAAGGTGAGCCGATATACGGTACGTTCCAATGTAGATGTGAATGTGACTCCCACTACCTTGTTCCGTGCCAATGTGGGCGTGTTCCTGCAAACCCGTAACGCTCCTCCGGGAGACACGGAAACCAATCATGGCATTTTCTATCAAGCCATGCGTGTACCTCCTTACGTGCATCCGGCCATCTATGCCGATGGACGCATTCCCCGTGTGATGTACAAGCAGAACCCTTGGGCGTGGGCCACACAGCGTGGATACGAAAAACTAAACCACAATAAGATTGAATCCCTAGTATCGTTGGAACAGGATTTGAAGTTCATCACACCGGGACTGAAGTTCAAGGGAACCTTCTCTTTTGACAAGTTCTCGGCAACTTCCGTGACACGTTCCAAGAACCCCTATTACTACAATCCCGCCACCGCACGCGATGCAGAGGGCAACATCATCACTGATGTGCAGACCACCGGACAAGAGTTCCTGGGCTATGAAAAAGGAGCTAAATGGGGCGATCAGTCCATCTATCTGGAAGGAATGTTCTCGTACAACCGCATTTTCGGCAAAGTGCACGATGTGAACGCCATGTTCCTCTACAACCAGAAGGAGTATGACAATGGTGATGCGCTTCCCTATCGTACCCAAGGCATAGCCGGAAGATTCTCTTATACTTACGACAGCCGCTATGTTGCCGAGCTGAACTTCGGTTACAACGGCTCCGAGAACTTTGCCAAAGGCAAGCGCTTCGGCTTCTTCCCCGCCGTGGCGTTGGGATGGATTGTATCTTCCGAGAAATTCATGGAGCCGGTTTCCGATGTCATCTCCAACTTGAAGCTGAGAGCTACTTGGGGTAAGGCCGGTAACAGTAACATTGGTGGTAACAGACGTTTCGCCTATATTTCTACCATTGTCAATACCGGTTCGTACAGATGGGGTACAGATGCGGAAATCTATCGCCTTGGACGTTCGGAAGGCGAAATCGGTGTGAACAACTTGACATGGGAAACCGTGACCAAGATGAATGCCGGTATCGACTTAGGTCTATGGAATGGTAGCGTGAACCTCGTAGTGGATGTGTTCAAGGAAAAGCGCGATGACATCTTCATGCAGCGTAAGAATGTGCCTGGTTCTGCCGGATTCAACCGCCCTGTTTGGGCCAATTATGGCAAGGTCGATAATCAGGGATTTGATGTGTCTTTGAATGTCAACCACAAGTTCAATAGCGATTGGGCCATTTCCGCTATGGCAAACTATACCTACGCACACAATAAGGTTGTGGAAATAGACGAACCTGCCGCCATCTTGGGTACATACCGTTCGCAAACTGGTAAACCTGTAGGGCAATTGTTTGGCTTGATAGCGGAAAGGCTCTTTACGGAAGATGATTTCGATGAAAACGGTATGCTTAAGGAAGGAATTCCGGCACAGAAGTTCAGTGATATGAGTAACCTACGTCCCGGTGACATTAAATACAAAGATTTGAACGGGGATGGTGAAGTGACCGCAGTAGATAAAACAGCCATTGGCGGTACACGTATTCCCGAGATTGTCTATGGTTTTGGAGCTACAGTAAGCTATAAGTCGTTCGATTTGGGAGTATTCTTCCAAGGAACAGGTAAAACCTACCAGCTCTTGGGCGGAGAGACCTGGTTGCCGGGTTCTTCCTTAGGTGCTGGTAACATCTATTCGAACATTGACGACCGTTGGACACCTGAAAATCCGAGGCAAGATGTATTCTGGCCCCGTATGGGAGACAAGGCTGTGGCAAACAATGAACAAGCTTCCACATGGTGGTTGCGTGACATGAGTTTCCTGCGCCTGAAGAATCTGGAACTTGGATATACTCTTCCGCAACGTTGGACTACCAAAATTGGCATCCGCGGCTGCCGTTTGTTTGCAAGAGGAACCAATCTGCTGACGTTCTCCAACTTCAAGCTTTGGGACCCCGAACTGGAAACTACCGATGGATTGAGATACCCACAGATGAAATCTGTATCAGTGGGTTTTAGCATCAATTTCAACAATTAATTAAGATACGAAGAAAATGAAAAAATATAAATCTATAGCAAAAGCTGTCTTATTGTCGTGCACCCTGGCATTGACAACGAGTTGCAACGATTTCTTGGACAAGGCTCCCGACGACCAGCTTACCATGGAGATGATTTTCACGGACAAGATAAGGACTGAGGACTGGTTGGCAGGTGTTTATTCATCCATTCCCAGCCCCATGTGGGGGTATTTCAAGGAGCAAGGTTATAACATTATGGGCGATGATATCACTATTCCCCAAGATTGGTCGCCGTATGGATGGAGAAGTGTGTATGCCTACACCACCGGAAACTGGAGTCCTATCTCAACATGGGTCCCCAATTATTGGGTAGAATTGCACAAGCGCATACGTTCCGGCCTTATCTTCTTGCAGGAGGCAAAAGTACTTCCAGAAAAAGACCTGACGGAATCTTATGTCAACCAGATGAAGTACGAAGTCCGCTTCTTGATAGCCTACTATTACTCTTTGATGATTGAGTTGTATGGTGCCATACCGTTTACTCCCGGTGTGCTTGTTGCCGTCGATGCGCCCGAATCGGAGATGATGACGCCCCAAAGACCCTATGCCGAAGTGGTAGATTGGATTGACAAAGAGCTGCTGGAAGTGTCAGAACATCTGCCCGCTGTCTATCCCAATAATACCGATTGGGGCAGGGCCACCTCTATCATGGCTTTGGCAATACGTGCCAAAACACTGTTATTTGCCGCAAGTCCGTTGTTCAATGGCAATCCGGACCTCAAGGACTGGAAGAACTCAGAAGGAGAATTCCTTTTTGATGCCGAAGCCAAACCGGAAAGATGGGAAAAGGCTGCCAAAGCTCATCTCGACTTGATAAAGGCAGCCGAAGCAGCCGGACATAAGCTGTACTATGAATATAATGTGGATGGAAGCATTGACCCCTTCATGTCTTACTATAACATGTCGTTGAAACGCTTCTCAGAAGGTAATAAGGAGATTCTTTTCGGACGCCCCGAAAATGAGAACCTGAACTCCTGGCAGGCTCATCATCTGCCGAAAGGTATCGGTGGAAATGCCGCTATGGGTGTTACTCAGGAACTGGTGGACGCTTTTTATATGAAGAACGGTGAAATGCCTATATTGGGATATAACGAGGATGGTTCGCCCATTATCAACCCGGAATCGGGGTATGTGGAAAACGGATTCTCTACCAATACAGAGTATAGAACCACGAAGTGGCCGGGCGGTGGACCTTCGAACCTTGCCAATAAAGAAACCGGTGTAAGCCCGGTAACAGAAGAAGGTACCTACAACATGTATTGCAACCGGGAGCCTCGCTTCTATGTTTCCGTCATCTATAATGGCGCATGGCTGGGAGTTGATAACCGTCGTGTGAACTTCCTTCAAGGAGGCCGTGATACGGATATGACTTTCGACTCTCCGCAGAACGGTTATAATGTCCGTAAGCGAATCTCTTTGGATGTATTTCCCAGAGATAAAAAGCATGTATATCAGCCGGGTATCTTATACAGAATGGCTGAAGCGTATTTGGGCTATGCGGAAGCATTGAACGAGTCTTCGCCAGCTCCCACTCCCGATGTATATAAGTATGTGAACTTGATTCGTGAACGTGCCGGAATTCCCGCTTTGAAGGAAGGGCTGAGTAAGGAAGAAATGCGTGCCGCCATTCAGCAAGAACGTCGGGTAGAGTTCAATTGTGAAGGTATCCGTTTCCATGACCTCCGTCGTTGGAAGATTGCCGACAAATACCTGGGCGGCAAGCTTTATGGTATGAATCATGACGGTTCTGAGAAGAGCGATGATGTGAACAATCCGAAGGCTTTTTATAAGAGAACTTACTACAAGAGCCGTACCTTCAACAAAAGAATGTATTTATGGCCCGTTCCGCAGGCTCAGATGGACATCAACCCCAATTTGAGACAAGCTCCCGGATATTAATAAATAATTAGAGAACAAGTATGAAATCAATAAAATTCATTTTTTGTACGATGGCGTTAGCGTTTACCACATTGATGTCTTGCTCGGATGATAATGAGGTGGACTTGTCCAATCGTAAGTTTGTCCGTATCGATCAATCGGCAGTTTATGTGGAGATTGACGAGAATGTCACTGTCACCGCTTCCGTTGACACTTTGGCGGGTGATTCCTATCTGTTGAAATGGAGCGTGCTCGATTCCGATGTAGCGACCATTGAAGGTGTAGAAAACAACGCAGCCGTCATTACGCCTATTGCCGTTGGAAAAACGGTTATCAAGGTAGAGACAGCCGATGGCAAGTTGTGCTACTTTAGTGACTTGACTGTTACCAAGACTCCTAAGACGTGTTACATTGACTTTGGTGTCATTGATTCTCCGGCTCCGTTTAACAACTATAGGAATCCCAAAGACCCCGGATTGGTAAATATGCTCGACCAAAGAGGTCGTCCTACTACTTTCGGCATCGAGGTGGACAAACCGTTTTCCGGAAAATTGGCTCGCGGTTTGAATAATAATTTGGGTCTTCCAAAAACAGCTTCTGAGGATATGTTTTTCAGCGACGGTATTAAGATTCCGCTCAGTGGATTTAAGGTGACAGGTCTCTCTCAAGGAACAAAATATACGTTCAGTTTCTATGCTCACATCAATGACCGTGGAACTGAAACCGAGTTCCATGTAATCGGAAAGAACGATGGCGTTGCTTATTTGGTTAATGACTATAATTTAGATAGAACGGTAGAGATTAAGGGTATTGAGCCTAATGACGAAGGTGTTGTTTATATCGAGATGAAACCGGGCCCGAACAATGTACAATGGGCCAAATTCTTTGGCGTAAATACCATGGTACTTTCAGAAGAGGAGAATTGATGTGGTTTTATAGACCATAATCCTTTCTATTGAAATAATACTGTCAGTGAGGAGAGATACCGTTTAAACAGGCATTCTCTCCTTGCCTTTTTAAAAAACATATAGTAAAATAGTTTATGAAAATTAATTTGAAAGAAGTTTCTGTTTTCTTGTCTGCCATTCTATTGGCAGGCTCGTATGCCGTGGCTCAGAACCCATACAGATGGACGGATGAGCTGGAGTTATTGAAAAGAGTGGATAAATTGCCGGAGTATCGCACTGGCTCTTATGTGGAGCAGTTCTCGAGTTACGACCGTACCGGAGGCAATGATGATGGTTTTGCGGGTACTTATTCTTTCCTTCGTAAGGAAGGTGATAAGTTGGTGATTGCTGAGATGGAAGGCCCCGGAGTCATCAACCGAATCTGGACTCCTACACCGACGGACAATATGCTCTATTTCTATTTTGATGGACAGAAAGAGCCCGGTCTGAAAATAAAGTTCTCGGATTTGTTTTCCGGTAAGGTTTATCCGTTTACAAAGCCCGTTTGTGGTAATGAAATCGGTGGTTTTTATTGTTATCTGCCCATTACGTACAAAAAGTCCTGCAAAATTGTTTTCGATGGACCTAAATTGGAATTCATTCAGATACAATACCGTAACTTGCCGGAAAAGAAGGTGGAAACCTATACCGGTGAATTCTCACAGCAGGATAAGGATTTGTTGGCTGAGGTGAATAGAATATGGGCTGACTTGTCTCCTGCTGTAACGAATTATACCTTTGGAAAATCAGCTGGTGTACAGACGGAAGAAAAGGTATTTACACTGAGTCCGGGAGAAGAAGTTTCTTTCTTTGAGATGGCAGAACCGGGACGTATTGTAGGTATGTCGATTGATGGCGGAACATCTTTCGAAGGTTTATACAAAGATGTGATTCTTTCAGCTAAATGGGATAATGAGAAGGTGGAGGCTATTTATGCCCCCGTTGCTGATTTTTTTGGATATGCCTATGGAAAAGGAGCAATGCGGAGTATCTTAATGGGTAAGCAAGGTACTTCCAACTACTGCTATCTGCCAATGCCTTTTGACAAGTCAGCTTCTATGAAGATGATTTATAAAAAGAGAGAAGGTATTCAGCAATCTCCTATTTCTGTAAACGTTAAAGTGTACTATAACAGTAATAAGCGTAATGTGAAGGAAGAGGGTAAGTTCTATTCTGTATGGCGTAGAGAGAAAACTCCTCTCGGCATTTTCCATAAGTTTGCTGCACAAAAAGGAAAAGGACATTATGTAGGAACCATCCATCAGGCACAAGGCCTGCGTCCGGGAATGACCTTGTTCTTCGAAGGGGACGACAGCACTTACGTAGATAATAAAATGCGTCTGCACGGCACCGGTTCCGAAGACTATTACAACGGTGGCTGGTATGCTTTATTGGATCGTTGGGACAGAGGAAACAGCCTCCCTCTCCATGGTTGTCTGGATTATTCACTTCCGATGGCCAGAACCGGTGGATACCGTTTCTTCTTGGCCGACAAAATGTCCTATGAGAAGGAAATCTATCATGGAATGGAACATGGTGAAGTAAAAAATAATTTCCCGGTAGATTATACATCTGTTGGATTCTTCTATGCAGCCCAGCCATTGCAAGGCAGAGAAGAACCTACTGCTGAATTACGCACTGTATATCAGCCGACAGAACATATTTATTTCCCTCAATTGATGCAGCTGAGTCTTGGTGGAGGTGTCCAGGTAACAAATGAGCGTGGAATCCGTATGACCACCCAGCATGGAGGAGTAGTGCGCATCATGCTGAACGATGTGCCCGAAGGAAAATATAAAGTGCTGATAAACTATTTCGAGAAACCGAATGGTGCCGACTTCCAGGTTTGGCAACGCCAGAAGCAACTGTCCGGATGGATCTCTACTAAGAAGGACAAAGAAGTGTCTAAAGACAGAGTACATGTAGGAGACATCAATTTGACGGAACAAACCAATTCGGTCACTTTCCATGTGAGAAATAATAACGGTGGGGACCAGTTTGAACTGGGACTGATTATCCTGGAAAGAATAAAGGAATAGATGTGGGAATGTGTACTTGTATATGGAATTGATAAGAATGAGAACTAAACAAATTTTACTGTTCGGGCTTGTTACCTGTAGTTTGACGGGCAATATGGCTTGTAAGGATGCTGATAGTGAAAAAACGCTGTGTATTGATAATGTACGCATGATATCCCGTGTCACGGGTGATCCTTTGCCGGGAGATACATTGCTGAATCCCAATAATACCGGACCTGATTTTGATGTATATGGAACGGATTTGGGGTTAATGTGGCATATGGATGGAAACCGTGTGGGCATGTTTTTCGGAGATACCAGTGGAGAAGGCTTTGTCGTGAATAAAAATGGTGGTAATGGTTCCAACTGGCGTTCCAACGTACTGGCTTTTTCATCGGATACAGAGCTTACAGACGGTCTTAAAATAGATTCAATGCTGCTTGATGCCGATGGTAAGGCGCTTGAGGTATGTGCAGGCGGTAAGACGAATCCGGAGGTATACCAGACTTCCATCCCCACGAGTGCCATTCGTGCCGGGAAAACGGATTGTGTCCATATCATGAACATTTATGATTGGGGAGCGCCTCATGGACGCTGGCTTACCAATTTTTCTTCTGTCTATACTTCCAATGATGACGGTCGGACATGGGAGCGACGTGAAGAGGTGACTTTTTCTCCCGACAGTCATTTCTCGCAAGTGGCTTATGCCAAACGTGACGGATGGATTTATATGCTCGGCACACAGGCCGGACGTGGTGATGCTGCGTATCTGGCGCGTTTCCTTGAGAACGATCTTCTGGATATGAAGGCCTATGAATACTGGAACGGTGAAAGTAAAGAGTGGATACGTGGAAATGAGGCTGCCGCTACTCCGGTATTGAGAGGTCCCGTAGGAGAAGCGTCGCTGATATGGCACAAGAAGTTTGAGCGTTGGATTCTGACTTATAATTATGATCCGAATCATGACGAGACTCCTTTGACCCAAAGGCATGCCATTCTTTATTGTACATCGAAGGATCTCGTCCAGTGGAGCGAGCCGAAAGTATTGGCGGAAGCGGACAGATATCCAGCTTTGTATTGCGCTTACATACATCCGTTGAAAGACAATGATGACCAGCTTTGGTTCATCATGTCCATGTGGGGGCCATACAATGCTTTCCTGATGTGTGCCGATATGAAGCTGGAATAATAATCACTTGACTTGAATTGGATATGAAGCTTAGGAATTTATTTTTATTAATAGCTCTCTCGTTACCGGTTTGCTTGTCTGCACAGACAAGCAAACAAATCTATCTGCAACGAGCCGATTCTTTGCTTCAGCAGATACTTACTCTCTATAAAGTGGAGAAGTATGGCCTGCTGACGGAAACTTATCCAAGAAACCCGGAGCAGAGAATTACATATACGGCCAATACCGGCGCTGTTGTTAACCAGCAGGAGGTCTCTTTCTTGTGGCCTTATTCAGCCTTGGTATCCGGTTGTGTTTCTTTGTATAAGGTTTCCGGGCAAAAGAAGTACAGAAAACTGATGGACCGGCAGATAAAGCCGGGACTGGACCTTTATTGGGACTCTACCCGGATTCCCCATTGTTACCAGTCGTATCCGGCTTTTGCAGGTCATAATGATCGTTATTACGATGACAATGACTGGGTGGCCATTGATTTCTGTGATTACTATGAACGGACTGGTGACAAGGAGTATCTGGAAAAAGCCATCCAGCTGCATGACTATATTTATTCCGGATGGTCCGAAGAGTTGGGGGGAGGAATCTATTGGTGCGAACAGAAGAAAGAATCAAAAAACACTTGTTCGAATGCTCCGGCTACTGTTCTTTGTATGAAGCTGTTTAAGTTGACTAAGGATGCAAAATACCTTGAGCAAGCTAAGAAGACCTATCAATGGACCCGTGACAATCTTTGTGACCCTTCTGACTTTGTATATTGGGACAACAAGAATTTGCAGGGAAAAGTGGATCCGGCCAAATATACTTATAACAGCGGGCAGATGATTCAGGCCGGTGTACTTCTCTATCAGGTAACTGGAGAGAAGCATTACTTGAAGGAAGCGCAGCAGACAGCCGAGGGTGCCTGCCGTTTCTTTCTGAAGGTACAGCCTATCGCAACAGGAGAGATGAAATTCTTCCCGGGAACTCCTTGGTTTAATGTAATCTTGTTCAGAGGTTTGAAGGCGCTATATCTGGTGGATAGGAATGAGGCGTACATAAAGACCATGATTGAGAATGCGGATTATGCCTGGAACTATACGCGTGATGAGAATGGCTTGTTTAGTAATGATTGGTCGGGAAACAGAAAAGAGCAGTTCAAGAGTCTACTGGAGAATGCCTGTATGATTGAGCTTTTCGCCGAGATCAGCGAATTGCAATGAATAAAACCTTTAAACACAATAAACAATAAATAAACAGAAAATGAAAAGACAGATTGCAGTATTGGTATCCGCCTTGCTAATGGGTGGCGGTACCTATGCTCAGAATGGTGCTCAGGCGCAAAGACCGAAAGCCTACATGGTGTCTGATGCACATTTGGACACACAGTGGAACTGGGATATCTAGACCACAATAAAGGATTATGTATGGAACACGATCAGTCAGAATTTGTTTCTGCTGAAGCAGTATCCGGAATACATCTTTAATTTTGAAGGTGCGGTCAAGTATGCCTGGATGAAGGAATATTATCCGGCGCAATACGAAGAGATGAAGAAATTCATAGAGAGCGGTCGTTGGCATATTAGTGGAGCCAGCTGGGATGCCACTGATACGCTGGTTCCTTCCATAGAGTCTGCGCTTCGTAACATCATGCTCGGCCAGGATTATTACCGGAAGGAATTCGGTGTGGAGAGCACGGACATTTTCTTGCCAGACTGTTTCGGTTTTGGCTGGACACTTCCTGCCATTGCGTCCCATTGCGGACTGATCGGCTTCTCCTCCCAGAAGTTGCAGTGGCGCAACAAACCGTTCTACGGTAACGACAAATATCCTTTCACTGTCGGCTTATGGCAAGGTATAGACGGCTCTACCATCATGATGACCCATGGATATGATTATAACCAACGTTTTGAGGACGGGGACCTGTCGGAAAACAAGGACTTGTTGGAATTGACCGGCCACTCTCCGCTTCACATGGTCTACCGCTATTACGGTACGGGAGACATAGGCGGTTCACCTACATTGGAGTCTGTACGTGCCGTAGAGAAAGGCTTGCAAGGCAATGGTCCGTTGCAGATTGTCAGTGCCACGAGTGACCGGATATATAAAGACTTCCAGCCTTACGCAAGCCATCCGGAACTGCCCAAGTTCAACGGTGAACTGTTGATGGATGTTCACGGTACCGGATGTTATACTTCCCAGGCTGCCATGAAGCTGTACAACCGTCAGAATGAGCTTTTGGGGGATGCAGCGGAACGCTCTTCCGTTGTAGCCGAATGGCTGAACCAGGCTTCCTATCCCGGAGCTGCATTGACTGAGAACTGGCAGCGTTTCATTTTCCATCAGTTCCATGATGACCTTACGGGAACAAGTATACCGCGGGCTTATGAATTCTCATGGAATGACGAGTTGATTTCCCTCAAGCAGTTCTCCGGTATTCTTACTTCCTCCATTGACGCTGTGGCAAGAAAGATGGATACCAGGGTGAAAGGGATACCGGTGGTGCTTTACAATGCGCTTGGATTCCAGGTTACCGATATGGCAGAGGTAGAGCTTGCCTTGCCAAAGGAACCGAAAGGGGTTGCCGTATATGATATGAATGGTCGGAAAGTGGCCTCCCAACTGCTGTCCTATGCCGACGGTAAAGCCAGACTCTTGATGGAAGCCGTTGTACCTGCTACCGGTTATGCGGTATATGATGTCCGCACATCCAGTCCGTCGGCTGATGCCCGGGTATTTGTGAATGCCAATGCATTGGAGAATTCTGTTTACAAGATAACGTTGGATAAGAAGGGAGACATCATTTCACTGTTTGACAAGAAGAATGGCAAGGAGCTGGTGAAACCCGGTAAATCCATTCGTTTGGCGCTTTTCACGCAGAACAAGTCCTACATATGGCCTGCTTGGGAAATCTTGAAGGAGACCATAGACCGGGAACCGGTTTCCATCACAGAGGATGTGAAGATGACATTGGTGGAGGATGGTGAGCTGTGCAAGTCACTCTGCATCGAGAAACGTTATGGAGAGTCACTCTTCAAGCAATACATCCGCTTGTATGAAGGCAACCGTGCCGACCGCATAGACTTCTACAATGAGGTGGACTGGCAGTTGTCCAATGCCTTATTGAAGGCCGAATTCCCTTTGAACATAGCAAATACGGAAGCTACTTACGATTTGGGACTTGGAAGCGTGAAGCGGGGCAACAATACGGAGACTGCCTACGAAGTCTATGCACAGTATTGGGCCGATTTGACTGACCGTAGTGGAAACTATGGTGTGTCTGTCCTGAATGACAGCAAATACGGTTGGGACAAACCGGACGACAACACCCTCCGCCTGACTCTGCTGCATACCCCCGAAACAGACAAGGATTATGCTTACCAGAATCGCCAGGACTTCGGTCATCATTGCTTTACATACAGTCTGGTGGGTCATGCCGGCGGACTTGACAAGGCTGCCACCATAGAGAAAGCGGAGATGTTGAACCAGAGGTTGAAAGCTTTCCGTACCGACAAACACAAGGGTACGTTGGGTAAGGAGTTCTCTTTCGTCTCTTCCAATAACCGTAATGTCATTATCAAGGCATTGAAGAAAGCCGAAAACTCGGATGAGTATGTAGTGCGTGTCTATGAGATGGGCGGTGAGAAGGTGCAGGATGCGGTACTTTCTTTTGCAGGCGAAATTGCCAGTGCCTGCGAAGCGGATGGCACTGAAAAGAGTATCGGTTCGGCCGAATTCAGTGGAAACGGGCTGTCTGTAAGTATAAAGCCTTATTCTGTAAAGACATTCAAGGTACGTTTGAAGTCATCGGGTGAAGACGCCTATCAATTGCAGTATGCCTCTTTGCCGCTGTCCTATAACTATAAATGTTCATCATTCAACGAGTTTCGCGGCGAAGCTGATTTTGAGTCGGGCTATTCGTTTGCGGCAGAACTGTTGCCCGAATCCCTGGCTGTAAACGGGATTCCTTTCCAGCTCGGCGAGAAAGATGCCGCCAACGGAATGACGTGCAATGGTGATACTATTGTTCTACCGGAAGGTAAAAAGTATAATAAACTGTATTTTCTGGCTGCCGCTACGGACGGGGACTATGCCGCCACTTTCCGGTGCGGAGGGAACAAGAGTGAGGTCATTGTACCTTCCTATACCGGATTTGTCGGACAGTGGGGACATTCGGGACATACCAAAGGTTATCTGAAGGATGCCGAAGTGGCTTATGTGGGAACTCACCGCCACTCTCCTACAGCCGATGAGGCCTATGAGTTTACCTATATGTTCAAGTTCGGTGTTGATATTCCGACAGGTGCTGCCAGCCTTATACTTCCGAAGAATGAAAAGGTTGTTCTTTTTGCTGCCACATTGGTGGAGGAAACTCTGAAACCCGTCCAGGTTGCCACTAGCTTGTTCCATACAGCCATCCGTGACAATGAGATGGAGTTGAACAGTGTGGAGGTGGAAAAAGAAAATCTGTTGAAGGGCGCGAAGATTATCGCCTATTCCGGCTATTTTAATGATAATGAGAAGCCCGAACGCATCGTTGACGGGGATGTCGATACCAAATGGTGTGAAGTGGGAAGTGCGTTGAACTATGTGGATTTTGATTTGGGTGAGGCGAAAACTGTGAGCGGTTGGAAACTGGTGAATGCAGGCCGTGAGGACAAAGGGTACATTACTTCCGCTTGCTTCCTGCAAGGCAGAAACAGCCAGACTGAAGAATGGAAGACACTTGACAATATAGATGGAAACCGGCAGAATGTCGTATCACGTATGATTGACACTCCGGCGCAGGTACGCTATGTACGCTTGATGATAACCCGTCCTATGCAGCATGCAGGAGGAAAGGTGTTACGCATCAATGAGATGGAGATTTACTAAAATAATCGGTTATGATGAAAAAACTAGTTTTTGTAATTCAGTTGATATTTCTCTATAGCGGTTTGGCTATGGCCGACCCGGTTATCTCTCTTAAGACATTGTTGCATGAGATGA
>OLZI01001182.1_pt1 | contig 14872 bp, 16 predicted proteins | sample 1674061 | NCBI WGS metagenome assembly OLZI01 (sample SAMEA103958139, study PRJEB25191) | human gut metagenome | biome: human-associated habitat [ENVO:00009003]; feature: intestine environment [ENVO:2100002]; material: feces | place: Germany | collected 2013/2015 | reverse complement strand
AACGGTTGCTTTTACGGTCTTGGGCTTGTTCTTGCTTCCTTTGGGACGGGGCATAGTAGTCAACCTCTTTTCTGTGTTATTGTGGTTTAATTATAGCACTGTATTGATATGTGGACAATATTATAGCGATTTTACTTCTTACCAGTAATCTTTTTCTTCACATTCTGCGCCGCCATTTTTTTCACAGTATTAGCCTGTGTATACTGTAGCATTGCTTTCATTCCTTCGTCAACGCCACCGCCACCAGTTGCCTTTGAGCCGCCACCTATATTTGACATTTGAGCCATTTTCTTTGCACCGCCATGCAACTTTTTCATTGGTGTTCCGGTACTCGCTGTAGGCTTATTTAACCCATCTATTATTTGTTGTCCTCTTTTATTAAGAATACTATCCGCTACTTTTTCCAGAGAAGCATTAGTATTTGAAATTGCCTGTGTACTTTTTTGTTTTCTTTGAAACAGCGATAAAATTCCCATAGTTTCCCCTATTCTATTTGGCGTTATCATTTTTTCTTTATTGTTGTTCCTGCATCTCAGCCGACCATACTGCAATACAATCGTTGCCTGCTGCTCACCACGAAGAGGTGTGCAAAGTTTCGAGCAGCGTAAGGAGCTACAGTTTCCTATAGCCCCAGTATATCACAAGTTCATTTTTAAATCATCCTTGTGATGAAGAATATTTTATGGTTTGCAACCTTACTTCAGGAACGCTTCAGCACTCTTACAAATTTCTGACTCTATCTTCTCAGCTGCTTCTTTGTTTTCCGCGCTGACAGAGATATAGGTTTTGAGCTTCGGCTCGGTACCGGAAGGGCGCACCACAATGGAGCAATTATCTTCCAGCAGGAACTTGAGCACATCGGACTTGGGCAGACCATCCAAACCGGGTGCGTAGTCCAGCGGCTTCACGACCTTCTTGCCGCCAAACTCCTTGATGTCGCCGCGGAATGCCTGCATGATGCTCTGCATCTTGGCAAAACCGACGCTGCCATCGAACTCGTAGCTGTGCAGGGTGTTCAGGCAGTAGCCATAGGTCTTGTACAGTTCGTCCAGCTTGTCCAGCAGGCTGATGCCCTTGGTGGCATAGTAGCTGAACATCTCGCAGATCATATAAGCACCGTCCACACCGTCCTTATCGCGGACGTAGGAGCCAGTCAGGTAGCCGTAGCGCTCCTCAAAGCCGAACACATAGCTGTCGGCCTTGCCTTGCTGTTCCAGCTTGCCAATCTGCTCCCCGATGAACTTGAAACCAGTCAGCACATTGATGGTGCGCAGGCCGTAATGGGTGGCGATTTGTTCCCCCATGTCCATGGTCACAATGGTCTTGACCATGACCGGGTCGGCAGGCATTTTGCCGTGTTTGACGCGCTGACTGCAGATGTAGTCCAGCAGCAGCATCCCCGTCTGGTTTCCCGTCAGCAGCTCGTACTCGCCTGCCTTGTTCTTGACAGCGATGCCCACACGGTAACAGTCCGGGTCAGTCGCCAGCAGCAGGTCGGCGTTGCACTTCTTGGCATACTCCATACCCGGCGCCATAGCCTCTTTGATCTCCGGATTGGGGAGCTTCTCGATTTCAGCCAGAATCTCCGCAGCGGCCTCGGTGGTAATCTGGCAGCCGTCTGCACCGTAGACCTTATAGCCGTTGTACTTGCTGGGATTGTGGGAAGCCGTCACCATAACACCGGCAGAGGTGTGCAGATAGCGGGTCGCAAAGGACACGGTAGGAACCGGCATCAGGACATACATAATGACGATTTTGTCATCTAGGCCGTATTTTTTCTTGAAGGCCAAAACCTTCTCATTATTTTCATCCAGCGGATAGATCTCACCCTCATCGATCCAGTTGTTGATCATAACGGTCTTGGAAACCTTCTTACCCTTGAAGCGGCTCTCCACCGTCTCCACCAAGTCACGGCCGACTGTGATCACAAGGTCGCTACGCTTGCAGCTGAACTTGTCGAACCACATCATGGCATCGGTGATCAACTTGCTCTTTGTGTAGCCAACAGCCAGCATCTGCTCCGGGTTGAAGTCTTGAATGTTATAGATGTACTTAGCGTGTTTTACCTATTTGCCCCAGACGCCCAGCAGACCGCCCGATGTCAAGTCTTGGACAACTTTTTTCACAAATAAATTTGAAAAAGGCGCAAAAAAATAAGCCCCACAAGGCTTTCAATCGGTTTTGTGAACCAATTGAGCCTTGTAGGGCTTATCTGCTTCTATATAGTATTTGTCTTATACTGCCTGCAACGGCGTGTCGTCTATTACTCTCTTGAACTGCTCTACGCTCATATTAGCATCCTCGGCAGCCTGCTCGATTGTAATGCGGCCTTTTCTCACCTGCTTCACAAGCATCCTGAGTTCGCCTCGTTCTTCGCTCTCGTTTATCATTTCCTCAACAGCTTTGCACACATCAATCGCCTCCGCGTCCTCTGGAATATCCCGTATCATAATCACTTTAACACACTGCAATAAAGTTATTCATTCATACCATGCTTTTGATAAATCCAAACAAGAATGTCCGTAGTCATTCTAATCATCATTAGTGCATCCTCGTTCTTAGCTACTTCTACTGTTCCCTCTAATCGATGCGTTCCGTAGTCCGACAACATGGAATATATGCTGTATATAGCCTTTGTTTTTTTATAAGACCCCTCTAAATTTTCTTCAAAAAAATCTGCTATATCTCTTTTTCCCATCGCCTCAATCTCATTTTTTATTGAAGTCATCTCGGAAGCATCTGCAGACTGCGTTCCCGTGAAGTCGCCAGTTAATGTTGCCATGCCGAGCATCCATTTTGCTTTTTGAAATGGGACTCCTTTATATTTAGAAAATATTCCCGTCAACGCCGTTCTGCATGATTCAATTGCAGCCCCTAGGTCTCCAGAAGAAAACGAATTCAATGCACTCTCATAGGCTTCATATACATCCTGATATTTGCTTTTTAGCCACCGCTCCATTCCAAAAGATTGAATGATCTGATTTCCTTCATTCAAATATGGTTCAACTTGAAACTTAGAAGAATATTCATCGACTTCCATTGAAACGATTTGTAAACCCATCAGGTTGTATAATTGGCGCAACTTATTAAAATCAGCTGCAAAACGTGCTTCATCGGACAAAATAGTTCCCGGAATGTAATTTCCCAATTCCGTCAATAACGAAATGATTTCATCTCCTTTCCTCTCATTCAATAGATCTTCAAATATTGAATTCAATCCAACAAAAATTCTATATGATTCAACAGGATTCTGAAATCTTCCATTATACCAGTACGGTTCAAGATACTCTCTGTACTTATCGTAGTATGCTCCCAACCCCACGCATTTCAAAATCATCTCCATTTGACCTGTTTCCATTTTCACAAATGGGGGTTTATCATATACTGCACTTATTTTAGCTAAAATAATTTCTTGGTCGTTGTTCATTCTATTTTCCTCACAATACTATTTATACGTGGTTATACATAAGCCCCACAAGGCTTCAATCAGTTGCAAACCAATTAATGCCTTGTAGGGCTAATATTTCTAATGCTCTATATAATTTCCGCTTTATACAGCCTGCAGCGGGGTATTTTCCATTACTTTCTTAAATTCTTCAACCGTCATTTCAGCATCTTCAGCAGCTTCTTCAACCGTCACGCGGCCTTTTCTCACCTGCTTAATCAGCATTCGCATTTCACCGATACCAATGCCTTCTTCTCTGCCTTCGGCCTTGACACCTTGACTAAGATTGCACATAATAAGCACCTCTCTTTCCAGTTCTTCGCTCATTGCAACGCCAAACTCTTCTTCGAGAATTTTCTTTTTCTCCGTAGCTGCTCTTGACGAAGAAAGCAGCACATCCAGAAACTTCAAAATGCCTGTATAGTTTTCTGTATCAGGTTTTCCCAGACAAATCGTTACCACGCTCATCAGATCATAATTTTCTGATTTCTCGGCAGCGTTTCCAATCAATTGTTCTGGTCGAATCGAATACCGCGTAAGCGTATTCTGAAATTCATCGGACGGTTTTGTACAAACCCATATAGAATACACTTTTCGGATTTTTCCATACTCAGACTTTTTGAATATCGGCCCGTGCTGTGCAGAAATCATTCTGCTGCAATAATAGATTGCACGTTTTGTCAGTGGGTATCCCGGATTAAAAGCAGTCTGCGCTTCCACATTGATAATAAGACGAATCACATCCTGCTGTGCTGCATCATTCGCTGCTGTCGGAGCAATCGCATCAAAGCGAACATCATAACGCACCGTTCCCTCAGTCAGCGTAGAATCCTCATTGTTGCTTCCAGTTATTACTTCAGGAACTTTCGGAGGTCTGTTTGTATCATCAACGTGAACGCCAACCGTGCCAACCTCTGGGGTTCCCTCAATATACTTTTCAGCAATTTCGTCTACGGAACATTCACTGTATTCATCTACGCAGCCCTTCATAATCTGCGCCAAAATCTGTTTGTTCGCCAGCAGCTTTTTGGCGGTCTTATCATAGTCCGAATCAAACTCTGTCTGAGTTATCGTGTGGGCAAGCTGATTTTCTACCGTGTTTTGCTTTTCCATCGGCATTCACTTCCTCGCAGTAGATTCAACAAGAGCGTATAAGCTCTTATTGTACTTTCATCTTACCATAAATCGCTCCTCATATCAAGCTGTACAACTCCCTCAAAATCCTTAAATTTTTACGAACAGTTGTCCATAATATAACATTGTCGTTGATGTTATATCATGGGCAACCGCTTGATGCTGCTCCCCTACCGTGCTATACTTATCCTATACAAAATCATCAAGAGGGAGTGCATTGCCATGAACAAAAGACTTGTCGCCTATTTTTCTGCCAGCGGTGTTACCGCAAAAGTTGCTGAAAATCTGGCAGATGCCATCGGTGCAGACATTTTTGAGATTCAGCCGGAAGTTCCTTATACCAAGGCCGATCTAAACTGGATGGACAAGAAATCCCGCAGCACCATCGAAATGAGCGATCCGAACTCTCGCCCTGCCATCGCCACCAAACGCGATAACATGGACGAGTATGACACCATCTTTGTCGGTTTCCCTATCTGGTGGTATGTTGCTCCCACCATCATCAATACATTTCTGGAAAGCTACAATCTGAAAGGTAAAACGATTATTCCCTTTGCCACCTCCGGCGGCAGCGGCATGGGTAAGACCAATGAAAAACTTGCGCCGAGCTGCCCCGGTGCAAAGTTGCTGCATGGTAAGGTGTTCAACTCCTATTCCAGCAAAGCCGACCTGTCTGCATGGATAGAAACGCTGAGCCTGTAACTTTCACATTCCTGCGGAATGAAATGCCCGCCTGGTCGAGAAGATTTGCGAATCCTCTCCCCCAGACGGGCATTACTTTTATCATTCGGCCTTATTCCATAGTGAAAACCAGAGCACATCCATTATACTTCTGCTTAATTGTCTTATTTTCTCCTCTGAAACAGCTTTTTCTATATCACCATGTCCCAGTAGATTTCTATTGTAGGTAAGATCATCTTCTTTATACTTTCTTCTTGGCCTTCTCGTTAGTTGAAAGCCTATCTGTCTATCTTTATTGGCCGGATTATACACTTTTTTTATGTAATCAGTGACTTCCTTCTGTGTGTGTTCATTCGTTACTTGCCCTAAAAGAATTTCATATTGCATCAAATATCGAACAAAAATATCATCAATACGCATCGTGCTAAAAAGCAAAGGATAAACTTCGTCTGCTTTATCCTCTGGAACTTGTTTTTCATACATTTCCTTAAAATAATCAGCATTGCACTGTATTGCACACGAACATTCAGCAGAAATCACCAGTGTACTACTGAACTCATATTGAGCTTTCTTGCTATTGGGATTGAAAATCTGCAATATTCCCATAGAAAATTTAGACACATAGACATTCGGATTTCCATATAAGTTCACCAAAAAACGCTCAATTTTCCGTCTGATTGTCTGCTTTACTTGTTCGTCGATTACACTATCTTCTTTTAATAGTACTTTCAGCCCAGTAATTTCCAGTCCTTCTTGCTTTAATTCGATTTGTATTATTAAATCGTCTTTTACGCAAAATGATTTTTCTTCTTTTGCAACGATTCCACTTATTCCTTGAATTTTATATTCAATATAAGGGCATTTTTCAACATCAACCATTTTATAACTCCTACCCTATCACATAGCATCCTTACTATTTTGTATGATTTATTCGTGCAATTCCAAGGGCAATCCATCCGGGTCAAAGAAAAAAGTCATTTTCTTTTGGGTGCAACTATCCAATCGAATCGGTTCACATTCAATTCCCATCTGTGCAAGTTCTGCCACGGTAGTTTCCACATCATCTACCCGGAACGCCAGATGCCGCAGACCACAGGCTTCCGGCCTGTTTACACGCTTGGGCGGGTTCAGTTCTGCAAAAATCTCCAGTTCAATCGCATCGGCTCCATCACCGACACGCAAATCCAGTTTCCAGTCGTTCCGCTCCTTGCGGAAGTTTTCTCTCACAACTGCAAAGCCCAGCTTGTTCACATAAAAGTCTCTCGCTTTTTCGTAGTCAGAAACGATAATTGCCACATGATGAATCGCCACCAATTTCACTGTCTGTACGCCTCCCTATTTTATATGTACCATATCTGCCGAAGCATTACTGCCGCCAGTTCCAGAAGTACCACCACGCCGCCGACCACCTGCGGTATCATAAAAATCACAAATCCACCAATCAGCATACAGGTTATCATAGAGGGCCTTGGACTCGCGCAGAAACTCCGGACTGAAAATGATATTCTTGCTGTTGAACTTCTTACGCACACTTGCGGTGTAGCCAACCGGAATGGTGGACTTAATGACCATGATGGCGTTCGGATTGTACTCCATGACCAGCTTGATCACAGCCTCGACTGCTCTCGTGTCGAAATGCTGGGTACGGCTGTCGTAGTTCGTAGGGGCCGCAATTACAACAAAGTCCGCATCAGAGTATGCAGCCTTTGCATCCAGAGTTGCGGTCAGGTTCAATTCTTTTTCTGCGCGATACTTCACGATATAGTCATCCTGAATCGGGGAGTGTGTTTATCATCCATGCCGGATGAGACATCGCACTGTAGTTATCATTTTTCTCACAGTGAACGTACACTTTTCCGACCACCACTGAATTTTTTATGTAGACCTGTCATGGTCTACTCACCTATTTTTCCTCAACTGAATCTTTGAGGTAGACACCTTCATACCAACTCACCGACAAAGTGTTAAGTCTTATTGTCATAACTCGCTGTCGCACTTCTCTATTTTTCAAAATGCTGACCACTATTGTCGTAACCTGTATGCCAACTTACTTTGTTAAAACTGTACAAGTTTATATCTTTCTCTTGTTGCAACATGAACAACCATCTACCCCTCACTACCTCTAATTCCCCGGAAAATGCAGTTATCATGTCCGGCTTTTCTCTGCAATAAACTTTTCCAGAAAATAGATTTTGGGCTTTTCAACACTTTCAACCTCCACCTCTAATTCTTCGGAAAAATGAAGGTATCATGTCACTACCTTGCTCTGCAATAAAACAGGCTCGCAGTCGGGGGATTTTGCATGAGTTTTATACGCCACCGTAGACCATCATGCCACCACTGAAAGTTTGAGGTAGACATTTCTAGACTAAACGCTCTTTAATGATGTTGGTCAGAGGTGGCGTATTAAAATCACTTATCTCGTTATGTCGCTACATATTTAGAATTATGTAGATAAGTTTCGGCATTGAGTTTCATGGACAATTCAACTGCTTCACAAGTGAATAAAATCACTCATTTTTCGATAAGTGATTAAGCCCATTTATTCTAGTTTTCAGTGATTTTTCTCACTTGTTTTGTCCAAAAGTGAACATAATCACTTATGGGCGAGTGAGCTTAATCACTTATCCGCACTCCACGACAAATCAGTGATTTTAATCATTCTAGAAAAACAAAAATAGCTCACCCGGTATCTTTCCCATAGGCTGATCATCAGCACCTTGGAAAGTAACCGAGCGGGCTACTGCTCACTGCTCTATTCTATTTTCTTAGGTCTTGCGAGGTGTTCCCCCCGTCTGCCCCACCGTCACGTTTCACGACTCCCCTTGCATTGTTTTCCGCTACCGAAGGATAAACGCGACACAGGGGCTTTGTGGGGCAGATGTAGGAATAAGACAAAAAGCTTTCAAAATAATACGCAAGAACAAAAGACTAGGTTACTAGGTAGACTTTCATTCCTCCATGTCTTATAATCAAGAAAAACGAGCGGGAGGATAATGATATGCAGGGCGAATACCTAAATATTTTTAATAACCTATTTTTTGATATAGAAAGCGATGAAAAAGTAAAACTGATTCTTGAGCAATCCAGTGCCGTTTTGGAATCACTTATCATAAAATTTGGAGAAGTCCAAAACGAGTTGACTTATGGTATCGTAAAAAACGACGATTTTGTCGATACAGTTGTCATTCTCTTCATTCGCAAAATCATGGAACAGCTTGATGCAATCAACGTTCTATATTCTTCCTGTCTATTTTCACCTGCTGAAGTTCTGCTTCGATCTTTATTGGAAAATGTAGTTGAACTTCAGTTCATATTAAAGGAAGATACAAAGAAGAGGGCTGCAGCTTATTTTCTTGAGCATCAGTACGAAGAAATTGAAAAAGCCAATCGTTACTTCAACGGACAAACCAAAAACGGAAAAGAAATGCTTAATGATATCGGAAGTGAGAAATTTCAGCTATACCATGAGGTGTGTGAAAAAAAACGAGCTGCTCTTAATCGGATAATCAAATCAAACGATGTATTTAAAGAGATTGATACCGCTCGGAAGAAGAAGATACAGTCCAAAAAGAGCAACCGAATCAAACATCCGCATGTGCAATGGTATGAAGTTTGCAGCAATGTGACTAACTTCCACGGAATGATGAATGAAACTGGCTTCGGAAAATACTATGACTCACTCTACAACGGTCTCTCGCTTGAAACACATGGGCTGACTGCCGCAACAGCAATGCACTATGATGACGACAGTTTTATGTTGAAGTGGATTCGTAATCCTACTGATGGAGGAACCACACTTTCTCTCGCATGCTCTTTCTCAATACGTACTCTTGAAAAACTATATCTTTATTTAGGTGATGGGCTAGACGAACAAGCCGAGTTTAAGACCTTTTTCATCAACTTCGCACAGAAACGTGACATAGCGGTCAACAATCTCGATCATGTACAGAACAGTTCTTATAGAAGTAACAGATAAAACAAAAAAAGAGCCGGCCAGCGCAATTCCTACGCCATTGGCTCCTTTTTCATTTATCCGTGTATTCTTGCTCAATGACCTGCTCTGCGCACTTCGTTGCACTGGCATACGCAAAGTACCGCACTTTGCAGCCGTACTTCCGTGCAAGGTCGATGATGTTGTAGTAAGACTTGTGGCCGATGCAGTTGGTCTGAATCCAGACCACATCTGCCCTCTTGATGATTTCCGGGCTGGAGATGTAATCACTCATAAAGCGGACATCCGGTAGTTTGAACTTGATTTCGCGCAGCCACGAATCATGGCCACCAAAAGCAACAATGCGCCGATTCGTGTGGTATGGGAAGGTGACCTTTGTTTGAGTTGTCTTCTCTTCTTCCTCCACATTCTGCTGATTGAACACTACATCTCTCAAATCGGCGAGTTCCTGCCGCATCTCCCCTACCGTCTCGGATGCCTTTTCAAGCTGATCCTTTAATTCCCGATTTTCTCGGCTCAGATTGTAGTTTGCTTCTTTTGCCTGTTTGCGTAGCTTGGCGAGTTCAGATTTCAGCTTTTCATTTTCCGATGCAAGGTCTTCTCCGCTGTCATCTTCCTCGAATCCCCAGTCGTCCTCCCAGTCATCCTGATCGGCAAATTTACTAAAGTCGAACCGTTGTCTGGATACTTCACCGATAATGTTCATCATGGCACACAGCATATTTGCCTGAGATGGCTTCAGTCCTCTCGCACGAAGTTCCTTTTTCAAATCATCGAAACGATGCATCTCGCGCGGCAGGACTGCGCCGGTATACTCATATACCAGTTGAGCAAGACTGACATCATGGGGATCATCGTCATCCTCATACGCTGTCCCCTCATACTTCGTTTCGTACCACTCCGGATCAAAAGGCTGTGGCTCAATTCACGCATTGTCCTGAAACCAATAACCATCATCCATTTCGGTATAGAATTCCAGTCCCCACGGAAGCATAGCCGCCGCACGGCAGATCACAGTAGTCATAAAGGAATAAATCCACGCATAGTCGTCATCCTGATCCAGAAGATAGAGAATCGCAAAACACGCCTCGTATGGATCATCTATGTGGAAGTTGCAAAACGTCTCCGCAAAATCTTCCCCATCACAATCCACCATCTGTTTCTTTCCGTTGACGCCGGCCGAAAGGGTCGCAAAATGGAGATTACTGATTTTACGCTTGATATCCTTTTCTTTCTTTTCAAGACCGTCCATCTGCCGAATCATCTGGTCTTCTTCTGATAATCGACTGAGCAGCGGACCGTCATTCATCAAGGCAATATTTTTTAGCGCAGCGAAATCCGGCTTTTTTGACTTCTTCCGGTCAAGATAGTCACGCATCTGGTCATCCAGCCGATCCATTGCCTTGTTCAATCGATCTCTTTCTTTTTCCATCGGCGACAGAACAGCAAAATACAGATCAGCCCATTTCCAGAAATTCTGTTTAAGATTTTCAACTGCTAGTTCTACCCTATCCTGCGGAAGCAAAGCAAGTATTTTATGAAAGATGTCCTCCGGATTTCGTTCATCGAAAATGCTCTCAGGCACAACATGCTTGCTCTGCCCTTCTCCGTACCGAGTTTGAATCACCAGAAGCATCTTCTTGAAAACTGAATGGTGGAATCTTGTGTCGTAAACATCCACACAATCAACGCCTTTATAGCTTTCCGGGAGTAGTTCCGTCACTTCCAGTATATTCTGCTTTTCCCATGCTCGGTCGAGTATCCAGAGTGCCGCACCCAGACAGAGCGATGCGCTCCGATCAACGGTATCATAGGTCACAACCGGCAGTGACGCAATATTGGCCACATCTTCTGTCAGTTCCAATTCAGAGTACTGCTTACCGTAACGCTCTTTGAATTCAGGCAAGAGATTCATAACGGCCTTTATCCGCCGCTTGCAATACACATCTGCTAAGTCATACCGCTCTACGAGATCACTTTTGTGCATACGCTGCACTTTACGAGCCACATCTACATTTGTCTAAAAAACAGACTTTACAGTTGCCAGCTCTGGATTGATGGGAGTACGCTGTTTCTTTTTCTTCACCACTATGCTTCACCGTCCTATTGTTTCAATTATACCGATAATAAGAGTATATGGCAACAATATAACGATTAAAAGGTATTGTAGCAAAAGAAAAAGCCCACTAACGAACCATGTAGGTTCACTACACGTTAGTGGGCAAAGGGCATGTGGTTAATCTTTCTCGTACTTTTCAATCAGGCATTGATGCTCTTTAGTGTTCTTGTCATAATTGATTCCTACGAGTAGGATATCACCAGTATAGCTCAGAATCGAGGACGGATACTTTTTATTCTCGATTTGCTTCAAGGCTGTTCGTGCATTTTGATTCCACTTCAGTTCAACAATCATCGCTGGATAATCATTTTTATACTCAGGTTTCGGCAAAAATACAAAGTCAGCAAATCCTCGACCAGTCGGTAGCTCACGAACCGGTTTAAAATAGTATTGCATCGCACTCAAATATGCGATTGCTAGAACACTACTCAGTGAGTTCTCATTATTATATTGGATAGAAGATGCATACTCGTTATGGATTTTCTCTATCTGAGCACCAACAGATTCACCATCCATGTCGAGTGTAGCGTCTAACAGACTTTCCGATTCCTGCTGGAACTTTAACATCTCATTCCAAGGTTTACTCTCAACCGCAGTTGTTAGTTCCTGACGAATTTCTTCATTTGGTACGAAAGCTGTCTTTTTGGTCTCATTGTAGCCCAGATAACCCAAATGAATCATATAGGTCAACACATCATCTTTACTCTTGATATTAACCGTATCATTCTTAAAGGTCGCAGTATTCACCTTAACCTCTGCACCGGAGAGCATTTCAATGATTGCTGTTTTCAGTCCATCATAATTCATATTGATCAGTGGAACGATTGCATCATAAGATGCAGTTTCAGACCAATAACTCTTGAATTCCCCTCGCAGCATCACACTAACAACAGCTCTTGGGTTATAGATTTGTTGGTTTTTCAGAAGGTAGCCATCGTACCAGCGTTTCACCTCATCAAAATCCTGCTGGTATTCTTCTGCCAACTTTCGTACTTCATCTTCAGTAAATCCAACATACGGAGCAAGGTTGCCGGCGCTCAACATGGAGAACTCATCGAAATTGTTCAGTGCAGACTGTGTTTTTTCCTTTTTAATGGGAAGGATACCCGTCAGATATGCCAACTGTATATACTTTGTCGGCTCAGTTCCTTTGAACATACCTCTGAGAAAGTTGATATAATCTTCCTGTGCCCTTTTATTGGCTGCTTCATCACGGATGAGCACATCCCACTCATCAATAATGACAATGAACTTTTTTCCTGTTACTGAATTGATGTAGGCTAATGCCTCCGGTAGTGATTCAGTCTTATCCGTTAACACATCAGGGTAATAATCTCGAAGCTCTGCGATTGTTCTCTCCGAAATATAGGAAACAACTTGCTCTGGACCGCCAGCAGGCTCAATACACCACTGAATATCAAGATGGATTACATCATACTGATTCAGGTGTTTCTTGAAATCCGCGCTTTTACCGATTTCCAAATCAGCGAACATTGCTTCCGAATCGCAGCCTCTACTGTAGTAAGCCGTGAGCATATTCGCTGTGATAGACTTTCCGAATCTTCTCGGACGACTATTACAGATATACCCTTGCAGTGTATTCAACACTCTGTTTGTATATTTAATGAGTCCGCTTTTATCTACATAGATTTCAGAATTCAAAGCAACTTGAAATGCCGAATTGCCCGGATTCACAAACATTCCCATATCACAACGCACTCCTTTCCGAGCTGTATGGTACAGCTCACCTATTGTACTTTGATTTTACCATCTAACAGGACAAATAGCAAGTTGATACCCCCGGCGCAGCACAACTATTTTTATCCTATCGCAGACACAGGTGCGCATCTTCGATGAAACTCATGAACTCCACGCTGCCACCTTCTTCAGTGCCTCTGCCGGTTCCATGCTTAGGAGATAGAATTTCATAGTAGCCGCTGCCATGATCTCCTCTGCTATGATACCATATTTTCCTGCCTGCATCTCTGTTATACTTTTCATTCTGAACGCTCCTATGTTATGTGTATTTCTCGTCCACCCATAACATATAACAGAACTCTGCACATAGCAATCCCCACAAATAAAAAAGCCCTGCCAGACGCAGCCATAAAAACTACATCCAGCAGGGTCGTATCTAACTCTCACATTTTCTTGTTTTCTCACACGGCGATTCTACGCTCTCTCTTTGCAGCTGTCGTCAAGTACCGTCTGTACTGGATGCTGAAACCGTACACTTTGTAAGGAGCATCCACATAGACCACCGTGCCATTCAGGTCACATCGCTTGTACCCCATGAAGCTGTTCAATGTCCTGCGGTTACCTTTGGTCGTCAGCGTCACACCGAAATTTGTCTTATAAATCGCCACATCTCCTTGCAAAACACCGCTTTTGATGAAGGCACAGTAGATTCCTTTTTCAAAGTGAAGCATATCCGGTGCTTCTGCGATTCGCTCCGGGGTGACTTTGAGCTTACCGCTGGTGATGGCTCTCGTCCGGCCTTCGATTGGATTTCCTTCTGCATCCCGCATCAGAGTTCCCTGCACATCCAGCCCGTTGACCTTCAGCGGCATTCCGGCAGAATTCGTATCGGGCAGTTCTTTCAAGCATGCAAAGAAAAATTCAAAATTCTTCTTCACGGTTGCAAGATCACCCTGCTCCTCTTCAATGGTCTGCCGTTCCTGCCGAAGTGTTTTCAGCCGTTCCTGCAAATCCCTTACCAGTTCTGTGTAAATCTGCGCTTCGGAATCTTCCTCGGTCTCAAAATCATAAAAGCTCGTTCCGATACTGCCCGGTGTCAATCCGCTGCGAATATCCGTATCGATATCGTCCAGTGTGATTTCTCCATTAGAAAGGCATTCGCTCAACTTGGCACTCTGCTCCAGCGCGGCTTCCCGGAGTGCCTCAACTTGATGGTTGATGGTGTCCTGTAACCGCACTTCCAATTCTTCTATTTGCCTGTTTACCGCAGCCACCCTCTGTACAGATATACTGTTGTTTTTTGCCTGGCTCAGCATCTGCTCATAAACATTGTTGAACATTGCCACAATCGTGGAAGCCTCGCCATTCTGCTCATAATCTCACTTCATACTGTAGAGAAGTTCCATAAAACTTTGTTCTAAGGCGCACTCATGGTAGATTTCTGAAGGACACCTCTTATCAGCGGCTTCCTTTTCCGCATTCGACATGCAGCCTTTCTTGCTCCGACTGTATATCTTCTGGTCCGGCGTACCGTTTTTAGGCGGTTCATCCTCTCGCTCTCCCATTTTTCTCTTGCACCGCCAGATTGGGTAGGAATAACTGTACTTTTCAAGATACTCTCCGGTATCCTCACCCGTTGCCTTCAAACTCCGCTCATCGGTATAGCCATTCGCCACGCCCGTGTAGGTCACGAGGATCTCGTCTACAAAGCCCAGTTCCACCGCCTTCTTCGCATTCATCCAGGTCTCATTGCTCATGAGGTTGGCAATGCGGGCATGGCTGAGGCCGCTCTTTGCAGCATAGGCATTGATGATGCTCTCCTTGACTTCGGTCAGCACCT
>OLZI01001126.1_pt1 | contig 15278 bp, 10 predicted proteins | sample 1674061 | NCBI WGS metagenome assembly OLZI01 (sample SAMEA103958139, study PRJEB25191) | human gut metagenome | biome: human-associated habitat [ENVO:00009003]; feature: intestine environment [ENVO:2100002]; material: feces | place: Germany | collected 2013/2015 | reverse complement strand
CAATACCAAGGCAATCGCCGCGCATCTGGTCTGCCATAAGCAGGATAATATTAGGATGTTTATCCATAACAAACCTCATATCAATGTTTTTGCAGTCAAAGGCGTGCCGCACAGTACGGCACGCCTTTTTCCTGCTTTACAGATTATACCATTTGATCTCGTTTGCGTCCATGTGCAGGGTAAAGCTGCTTCCATCGCCGGTGTAGACGGTGGTGTCCTGCGGCTCATAGGTGTTGTTTACCACACAATATTTGCCGTTCTTAACGTAGGCGTGCACCTCGACATTGTAGTTCGTGCTGAACCATTTGTGCAGGTCGGCTTCATCGTGGGCAGCCCACAGGATGGCGCGGTACAGCACGCGGTTGTTCACAAAGCTGTACGGCAGACCGCTGATATACACACCGCGCCCCTTGCCGTACTCATGCGCAGCCATCTGGACTTCCTTGTCACGCTGAATGAGAATTTCTGTGCCTTCCCATGCAAAGATGTTCTTCTTGCCCTCGCCAAAGTCCACATCATGGTCGGGGCAGTCGGCCAGAATAAAGTGGTCGCGGTGCTCGTCCCAGTTGTACTTGTCGTAGTTCAAGGTAAAGCCGGTTTCCTTCTCCACGCCAAGCGGCGCGGCCAGCTGCAAATAACGGCCCTGATACTGATGGCCGCCCGGCTCGCCGACACCGATCAGACCGCCGCCGCGATGGACAAAGCCCTTGACGGTAGCGGAAACATCCGGATCCTCCCAAACCTTGCCGCCGGTGTGGGCGGTGTCGCCGTCACCGACGTTGATGAGGACGTCAATGCCGTCCAGCACCTTCGGGTCAGCCTTGATGTCGTCAAAGCTGATGAACTTCACATCAAACGGCGCACCGGACAGCGCCTCGATAACGCCCGCATAGCTGTAATTCTGCTTCTGGTACAGCGCATGGTGGACCATGTGGCAGCCCCAGGCGCGCTGCTGCCCCCAGCTGTTCAGAACAGCCACGGTCTTGACGCAGTAGGGCGTGGTACCCTTGATGTTCTCGTACAGCTCGCGGAACTCGTTGCAGACGCTCTCGACATAATCGAGAAATTCCGGGAACTCGCAGGCCAGCTTCAGGTAACCGCCGTAGCCGATGCGGTCAATGGGCTTGCGCAGGATGGCGCGGCGCGCGGTGACCCAGTTTTCCTTGGCCTCGCGCACAGGGTCGCCGCCCTCGTGGAAGGTATCGGGGAAGAAGTAGGGCAGGAAGCGGCCCTCGGTGTACTTGACACCGGGGATGTCGGAAATCAGGCGCAGGGTGCTGCCGTTGCCGACACTGCCGACAATGGCATCCACGCCGGACTTCTGGAATTCGGGCATGAACGGCTCGCAGCCAATCCAGTGGTCGCCCAGGAACATCATGGCTTCCTTGCCGTAGGCGTGGACGATGTCGGTCATTTCCTTCATCAGCCCGGCGACCTCGCGGCGCTGGAATGCCTGAAAATCCTTGTATTCCTTGCTGGGCACGCGGTACTGGTTGTTATAGTAGCCCTGGTCGATGATGAACTCGGGGCGAAATTTGTAGCCGACTTCTTTTTCAAACTGTTCCAGAATGTAGGGAGAAACGGAGGCAGAATAGCCGTACCAGTCCACATACTTCTCGCGGCGCAGCTCGTCAAACACCAGCGTGAACAAGTGGAAGAAGGTCGTAAAGCGAACGACATTGACATAGGGGTGGCTTTCGAGATATTCGCGCAGGCGGCGCATCGTGTAGGCGTGGGTCTTGGGCTGGCGCACATCGAACGGGATCTGGTGTTCGACATCCTTCCAGTCATTGATGACCGAGTTGTACATGTGGACGGGGTCCCAGATCAGGTACGCCAAAAAGCTGACCGTGTACTCATGGTAGGCAGCGGGGGCATCGATGGCAACGCTTTCGCTGGCGGCATCATAGTGCCAGTCGGCGGTGGGGACAGGCTCACCCGTCGTGCGATCTATGACCTCCCACCAGCGGGCAATATCATCGTGGTCGTTGACCTTCATCAGCTCACGGCTGATGCCGGTCATCAGAGGGATGGTCAGCGCGCCGTCCTCGGCGGTGTAGAACGGGGTCATAATGTAGCACTGCTGCGTTTCATCGGGGTTCGCCTTCGCCCAGGCGTTGTCCTTGCGGGTGGTGTAATAGGTGGCGTAGATCTTGGCTCCGGTGTCCTTCAGCTCCTGCGGGAATTCGGTGCCGTCGCAGTCGCGGATGGCATCCGCGCCCCAGCGTTTGAGCAGGTCGAGGGTTTCGGGTACTGCGTCCATATCGGTGGGGATCGTTACACGACCTTTGGTATTCATTTCTTGTTTTCCTCCGTCCATTGGTAAGATTGAGTTTGTCCGGCCTGCAAGGTGACCCAGCAATGCGTGTTGCAAAGATACCAGCTTCCGTCCTGTGTTGCTTTTACGGTAAGGCTGTGCTTGCCGTCTGCTGTCCGCTGATAAGAAATCAGTAGACCATTTTCTGCCCGCAAATTCTGAAATGCAACAGGTTCATTTTTCCAGCCCTGCGGGCAGGCCGGTAAAACCTCGATATGATTCTTTTCGGAACGCAACAGCATTTTCTGTACTGCGTGAGCCGCCAGAAAATCCGCTTCCAGCGTAAAGGGGCGATAGTGGAAATCACAAACGCCGCTGTTTTTGTAGTCGCCATTCAAATGGAATCCGTTCGGGCTCAGGAAATGCTCTGCGAAGCGGTGCAGCTCATACAAAGCACCATTTCCATTGCTGCGGGCAATCTGCAAAAGTGCCATCCAACCGAAGGAAAACCCTACCCACTGCCCACTACCGAGGTGTACAAGGTGATCTACTGTTGCATCTATTACGCTGCGGTCCTGCGGATTTTCATAGCGCAGCATACATAGCGGCTCGATTGCCATAGCGTGGGAAAAATGGCGGTGCGTTTCCTGCAAGGTTTCATTGGGCGAAAGCATCAGCCCGGTTTCTGTATCTACGCTCAACGGAGCAAGTTTGACCTCCATTGCATACCAATAGCCGCGGGGGTTGCCAAGCTGGTACTCGATCTGTACCAGAGTATGGAACAGATAGTGCAGCAGCGCCAAATCATAGTTGCTGTTAGGAGTCAGCCATGAGGCTGCCTCATCATCGTGAATTTCCGGTGAGGACGAGACCGGTAAAACCAGCTTTCCGTCCGGGCCTTCTTGGAGGAGTTCTTCCAGGCAGGCTGCCGTGGCGGTAAAGTAAGGCTCCACACGGGTGCGCAGAAACTCTTTGTCCCCCGTCAGGCGGTAGTATTCATAAAACATCTGGCAGAGCCAGATTTGATTGGTCGGTGACAGAGAATACATTGGCCAGCCGCCGAGCGCACCGCCGTCAATGTCCATGACACTGGGCAGGCACTCCCCTGCTGTGCCGTAAAATGCACGGGCAAACTTTGCCGCCTGCGGGCGCAGCGACCAGAGATAGTCGAGAAATACCTTTCCCTGCTCCGGGTGGTTGGCAGTCAGATAGTGACAGTAGGTGAATTGGGTGTTGAGGTCGTTGTGGTAATCACCTTTCCACGGTGGGAGTTGATCATCATCCGCGCACCATACCCCTTGCAGCGGCATCGGGGCATTGCCCGGCTCGGAACCCGCTGCCAAAAAGTAATTGGCGCGGTACCAAAGCTGTTCAAGTGTTTCATCCGGCAGCCGCAAACTGCTTTTGCCCCAGTATTGCTGCCACCAGCGTTTATGCTGTTGCAGCAACTTCTCGGCGCCCATATCTTCTGCTGCACATAGTTCCAGCTTCGCCAGTTGGCTTGCTTTTTCTACGTTTTCTGCCTGCACGGCGGTATAATACAGCGTTGTGCCGCATTTTTTGCAGAGCAGCGTATAGGCAGTTCTATCATCGACCTTTTGGGAAAAGCCAATCATGCCATCCTCTGTTTCGGGGATAGCATCCGGCAGGGTGAGCTGCTGCAAGCTGCCGGGGGATACGCTGTTCCCTGCTTCGGCCGCCTGTGTGCCATTGCCGAAAGAGGGGCGCTCCACCGTGAGCTCTGCATCCCGGTACGCCTCCGGCAGCATCAGTACCCCAACAGGCCGCCCCATACAGAGGAAGGCGCGCAGAATGGTTGTACCCTTTTGCGAAAAGAATGCCACCGCCGTGCCCAAATCAAGACTTGCCTGATAGCTGCCTTGCGGCAGTCCATCCAAGAACAAGTGTCCCGCGGGGATTTTTGTAGGTGTCGGGCGGGCATAGGGCGTATCAAAGATACGGCGTGTTTCTGCCACATCGCCTTTCCGTGCAAGCTCTACCAGTTTTGCATAGGTAAATTCTTTATCGAGTTCTTCCTGCGGGCGGCGGCGCAGCCACAGTCCGGCAATGTCCACGGAAATGCGCAGGTGCTCCATCGGTCCCCAAAAAAGAGAACCGAGTATGCCGTTCCCCAGTGGAATTGCTTCATCCCAGCGGGGTATTGGGCCGGTCAAATTGATGTTGCAATGTTTCGGGGGCAGCATATCGGTTCTCCTAACCTATTCGATTTTGTTTAGCCCTTAACGCCGCCGACGCTCAGGCCCTGCACGAGCTGCTTCTGGCCGACGATGAAGAGGATGACAGTGGGAATCAGTGCCAGCACGAGGGCTGCGAACAGCGCGCCCCAGTCGGTAGCGTAGCGCTGGATCTCATACAGGTTGGCAAGGCCGACAGGCAGCGTAGCCTTGGTCGGATCGGTAACCATAACGAGAGCCACCGGGTACTCGTTCCATGCTGCCATAGCGGAGATCATGCAGACTGTCACGATGCCGGGTTTGCACATAGGAATGATAATGCTCGTCAAAATACGGAACGGGCCGCAGCCGTCGATCATGGCAGCTTCCTCGTAATCACGCGGGATGCTGCGCAGGAAGCCGGTCAGCAGGAAGATAGCAAACGGGAACTGCATGGTTGCATACAGCACGCCCAGCGCCGTCAGGCTGTTGAGCAGGTTCAGCTTGTTCATCTGCAAGAACAGCGGAATCATAATATAAGTGGCCTGAATGAAGATGGCCGCCATGTAGATGTTCAAAATCAGCTTCGCGCCGGGGAACTTATACCGCACAAGGCAGTAAGAACACGGCACAACGCAGATCACAATAATGACCAGTGTTTCCAGCACGACATAAATCGAGTTGCCGATGTTGGCAGCAAGGTTAGATTTTTCATAAGCACGGACGTAGTTATCCCATGCAAGTCCCTGCGGCCATGCAAAGGGGTCCGTCAGAAACTCTGTACTGGTTTTGAACGAAGAAACGACGTTCCACGCCAGAGGGTACAGCATGATAATGGCAACCAAAATCAGGAACAGGCGCGTCACCCACTTGATGACCTTTGCTCTGATTTTGCTTTTTTCATTTTGTGTCATATTACTGACCTCCTTCGGAAGCATCGGTCAATTTGCGGGACAGCATGGACAGCGCCACGGAGATGGCGAGCGTAAAGACCGTGATAGCCATGGCATAGCCAAAGTTGCCGTTGACAAAACCCTGCGTGTACATATATTGCAGCAGAACGCTGGATGCACCGTTAGGACCGCCGCCAGTCATGACCTGCGAAAGTACAAAACTCAGGTTGATGGTGCCGGAAAGTGCCAGAACAAAGGTGATGCCGATAATATCTTTCATCAGAGGCATCGTAATACTGATGAGCTTGCGCCATGCGCTGGCACCGTCCAGCGTTGCGGACTCGTAGATTTCCGGCGAAATGCCGTCCATAGCCGCGATGTGCATGACCATGTAGTAACCGGCAGCCTGCCACAGCAGCGTGAACGCGATGCACCAAAGCGCAGTCTTGCTGTCGCCCAGCCAGGAACGCTGCAAGCTCTCCAGCCCGACAGCACCGAGAATCTTATTGACGATGCCCACATTCGGGTGGAACACAAAACTCCATATAATACCTACAACGGTCAGAGAAACGATGTTCGGGAAATAGAAAATCGTGCGATACAAGACCATTTCTTTCAGCTTGCACTGGTTCAAAACGAATGCCAGCACCAGACTACAGAAAATTGTGATAACGGGAACAACCGCCATCAGCTTTGCTGTGTTTATAAGTGCTTGAATGAAAGATTTGTCGTGGAACATATAGATATAGTTATCCAGTCCCACAAATTTGTTGTTAAGCCCCAGAGAGGTCGCATTGGTAAAAGAAAGATATAATGCCTGCACCGTAGGCCAGATCGTGAACATAAGAGTTAGGATCACGGCAGGCAGAACGCTGATGCAGACAAACAGTACAGGAAGTGGCTGCGCCTTTTTTTGGCGATTTTGGCGGTTTTTCAAACAAGTTTCCCCCTTAAAAAGAACCCTGCCAAGTTCGCATGGCGTTTACTCGGCAGGGTCAATCTTACTTTGGTCAGTGGAAATTCAGCAATTCAGCTTACTTGGAAGCAGCAATCTCCTTGAAAGCAGCCTCGATGCCGTCACGCCACTGCTCGGCAGTCATGTCACCATTCATAACGTCACTGGCAACATTGAAGACGGAATCAGCGATAACGACCTTGCTGGTGTCGGGCATTGCATCCCAACCGAAGACCATGAACGTGCCTTCCTGATAGATGTCGTTCATGTTGTAGACACCATCGGTAACGATGCCCTTGACCATCTCGTTGGCCTTCTTCAGAGCGTAGATGCCGTTGGCTTTTTCTGCGAACAGCTTAACGGAATCCTCAGTGTACAGGAAGCGCAGGAACTCTTTTGCCAGTTCGGGGTTCTTGGCGTTGGCAGGAATCTCAAACTGCTCAACGGAGCTCATAACATAGCGGGCCTCGCCGTCATCCAGAACGGGTGCGCAGGTCAGACCAAACTCAAAGCCGTCAGCACGGGGAGCATCGGCCATTTCGCCTTCCATCCAGTTGCCGTTGGGGATGAACAGAGCCTTGTTCATCATCATGTCAGTCTGGCTCTGGGTATGGTTCAGAGCAACGGTGCCATCCATCAGGTAGCCATCGGTGCCGATCTTTGCCATGTTCTGGAAGACCTTGAGGGCCTCATCAGAGCTGAGGGAGCCGGGCGTGTAGGAGGCGATTGCCTTCATGTTGTCGATGCCGGTGGCAGAAGCCAGTGCGGGCCACAGCATGCTCTCAAGGTAGCCGGGGTAGATGCCCTGATAGGTAAACAGCGCGATACCCTTTTCCTTGGCCTTGTCGCCCAGTTCAAAGAAGTCATCCCAGGTCACAGGCGTTTCCCAGCCGTTCTCTTCGAACAGGGTCTTGTTGTAAACCAGACCCATCGGGCTGGCATCAAACGGGGCAATGTAGATCTTGCCGTCGCCGTAAGGAGAGCACTTGGCGGAATCCAGCAGGCCATCGATGACCTGATCCTTCAGCGGGGTGTCATCATCAATGCCGCCCTCCTCAAAGACATCGGACAAATCCATCAGTGCATGTTCCTTAACCATGGAGGAAATCAGGCCGGTGGAGTCGTTGTCGTTCATCGAGATGAAGTCGGGAACATTGCCTGCCACGATCTGCGGGCGGATGATGTCGCCGATCTTCGGGCTGATCTGCATATTGACAGTAACGCCGGGATAAGCGGCCTCAAAGCGTTTGATGATTTCGTCCCAGTACTCGGAACCGTAGCCGCCCTCGAACACCGCGATGTTCAGTTCATTGTTCTCAAAGGTCTTCTCACCGGTAGAGGCTTCGCTGGTAGCGGCGGACGTTGCTTCGGAAGAAGCGGCCTCGCTGGATGCTGCTGCACTGGAAGATGCTGCGCTGCCGCAGCCTGCCAGACAGGTAGCTGCCATTGCAGTGGCAAGCATCATGCTGATTGCTTTTTTCATGGTTTTCCTCCTAAAAATTATTCCTTCTTTGTTTGGGATGCGGCTCATCTGTCGTTCCCTGATTGCACTCTTATTATATCGGGCAAGCCAGATTTGATAAATGTATTCCCTTTACTTAAAGATGGATTTTATTGACTTTTTCTGTCGTTGCCCTTATAATTCAGGTAATATATGGATAGATTGTAGTCACTTTGCACAAACGGAGGCCTATATATGTCACTAAATGCACAAAAAACGCGTGAGTTTTTCCCCAATGTGTTGCGACGAATCAAACTTCGCACCCGTCTGTTTGTGACATTTTTGATTATTTCTCTTGTTCCCGTCATCACGATTGGTATTTTTTCTTACCATGCATACACCCAATCCATGAACGAAAAGGTCAAACAGGCTGCCTTACAATCTATCGAACTACTCAACAATAATATGTCTACCCAGCTTGGCATTTATAGCGACTACATGGGTTCCATCTCCGTATCTGATACTGTACAAAATGGTGTCGCATCTGTCAATAAGGGACACCCCCTTACGGGTGATATTGTGAACGGTATTGGTGAAATGATCGTCACAATTCCTTTTCAGAGCACACACCTTAAAAACATCCGCGTCGTTTCCAATGACCGCACAGTCATCTACGATTTGGGCTATGACGATATTACACCTCAGCGTTTTAATGAATTGCTGGATAATATTGAAGCCGCCTCTCCACAGGATAGTCTGCAATACATCCACACTTACCGCGCCAACGATAAAATTGTCATTGGCCGTAAAATCTATGATATGCACCACACCAGCACGCCGCTGGGGTATATCATGCTGTACATTGACGAATCCCAGCTAAGCCGCTACATATTTACCGATGTTTCCTTTGGCGAGGGGTCCAACTTCCTGCTGATTGATGCCGCCGGCAATGTGGTATCTTCTCAGAACGCGGAACTGCTGGGAGAAAATTTGGCCGATGACCCGATTTTCCAGCAGATCACGGCGCTTCGGCAGGCGGGTGAAAACAACTTTTTATGTGAGCTGAACGGCGTAGATACACTGACAATTTTCAAATACAATACAACCTATAATGTGTATCTGGCGGCCACGATTCCGCAGGCCTACATTACCAACGGCACAAGAACCATCAATATGATGCTCATCGCGCTGGCCGCAGTGCTGGTCGTTGTCAGCTTGTTCCTGACACTGCTTGTCTATCGCAGCGTTATGCACCCCATTGATAATATGGTTGCCGCCTGCAATGCGAAAAGCGATGAGGAAATCGGGCTGAAAATCAATGATACCAGCCCCGACGAGCTCGGATTTCTGGCGCGCACCATCGACAACATGGTCAACGAAATTGGTCTGCTGGCGCAGCGTTGGAGCGATGATCAGCGCAAAATGCGCGAGTTGGAATTGCAGACCCTGCAATATCAAATCAACCCGCACTTCCTGTTCAATACCCTGAACACCTTAAAGTGGATTGCCACACTCAATCACGTCACCCCGGTCAGCCACGGCATTGATGCCCTCTCTTCTCTGCTGCAAAGCACCCTTATTAAAAAGGATGAATTGATTCCGTTTGATGATGAGCTGCGCAACCTGAAGAACTACTGCGACATCCAGCAGCTGCGTTACGCAGGGCGCTTTGAGATGGAATATCAAATTGAAGATGCTGCCGGATACTGGACTGTGCCGCGCTTTATTTTGCAGCCGCTTGTAGAGAACTCCATCCTGCACGGCACGGCGGATGAAGATGATTTTGTCACCATCACCGTCCGTGCCACCGTGAGCGAGAATCTGCTTACCATTCATATCTCCGATACCGGCTGCGGTTTTGACCCCAGTGCCATCAAGGAGAAAAATTCTGAGCGCTTCTCCGGCATTGGATTGAGCAACGTAGATGAGCGTATGCGTCTGCACTACGGAAATGAATACGGTCTTACGATTGAAAGTGCCCCCGGCACCGGCACACAATGCATTCTCCGTATTCCAAATGAAGCCATTCGTTGAGGTAACACAATGTATAATTTATTGCTTGTAGACGACGAGCCACTGATTAAGGTTGCTTTCCAGTCCGCCGTGGAGTGGGGCAAGAACGGATTCCTGCTGGCGGCAACAGCCAGTAATGGGCAGGAAGCGCTGCACATTGTAGAGACACAGCACATTGATGCGGTTATCACGGACTTGAAAATGCCCGGCATGGATGGGCTTGCGCTCATTCATGAATTGAAAAAGCGCAGCTTTATCGGCCCGATTCTGGTATTGAGCAACTATTCCGATTTCGATTCCGTGCGCACAGCCCTAACGGACGGCGCTTATGACTACTTCCTGAAAATCAATATGAACGGGGAAAGCATCGGTGAGCATCTGAAAAAGATGGCCGATTTGCTTCGTGTCCAGCAGCAGCGCCAGACGGAGGAGGACCACCGATCCTTTGCCATTGAAGCGCAGAAAAAGGAGAATGCCCTGATTCACTGCGCCCAATGGGTAACGTCCACTGCTGAACCCTCCCCTGCTTCTAATCCGTTTTCCATGCTGCCGGAACCGCTGTCCTTTCCTATCCGGCTGTTTACCGTCACTTTAATTCCCGCAAAAACTCATCCTATGCCCGCGCTGGATGCTGTGACCGACTTAATTACCGAGGTTTTCGATGAAATCAGCGGCAAAGTATTTCTGCACACCCATGAGGATGAAATCTGTGGGCTGATCAGCAATGAAAGCCTTGTAGCCTCCGGGCGTACTCTGGATAAGAAACTTGCCCGCTTGCAACGGCAGGTCACAACATATTTTCTGGATGCCCCGGTCATCACCTACCACGACAAGCCCATTTCACTGGCTGAACTCCGCCAGGGCTACCAGCTGTGTGAGGATTCTAAGGCGCTCGCCTTTTATGTAGGGTGCAGTGCTCCCATAAAGGCAACGGCACACACAGTTACCGCCCAACCCTTCCATGTTTCTCAGGCAGAACTGTCCAAGGCCACCGCAGCAGCAGTGCAAAATGCCGATGAATTACAGATGCAGATTGCTGTTCATACTTTCTTCCAGAATTGTGCGGCACTCTGTATGCCGCCGCAGCGCGTCCGTGAAGCCTGCCATCTGTTGCTGGAGCGTCCCGGCGAGAATATGATTCCGCAGGAGACACTGGAGCAAACCTTTAAAGAAATAGAAAAAGCCCCCACCGCGGAGGCTCTTGAACAACTGCTCTGCTTGATTTTGCAGGAGCGCATGGGACTTAGCAAAATTGCCTTGAGCAAATTCAAAAAAGAGGTGCAAGCCGTCATCATCTATGTAAACGCGCATTATATGGACAAGCTGACGCTGGACAGCATCGCCGACTATGTAGGGCTGAACCGGGAATATCTGAGCCGCCTGTTCTCCAAAGAGACCGGCACCGGTCTGTTCCAGTACATCAACGAGGTGCGCATGAAACGCGCCGGTGAGATGATCCGCAGTAATAAGCAGGCCTATGTCAAGGAAGTAGCTGCCGCCGTAGGTTTTGATGACCCCTACTTCTTCTCGCGGAAGTTCAAAGAATTTTATGGGAAGACACCAAGCGAATATGCGGAGGGATAAAGGTTAAGACAAATGGAACAACCTATGCGATGCAAAACATTGACCGCTATTTACAGAAACGAAGTCAAGTCACCGCGCACCTCATGTGAACTTGATTTTTCCACTCACGAATCTATCAGCATTCATATAATGCAGTCAACTGAACGCACAATTATCATCAATTCCACTTCTGAGCAGTCTGTCAATGATTTAATAGCCGTACTCACAAAAATAGAGCGTTTGCTCATGCTTTTCGATGGTTGTTTTATGAGCCTGCTTTCGATTGAATTTCAAGACTCTACCGGATGTGTGCCTCACCATCTCAAGGTTTACGCAGAACATTTTATGAGAAATCGGTTAGCTTATTTCCATTCTAATAAAATTCTTTTTTCCAGCAACTATTTGCTTGACTTTTCAAAGGCTCTAACGCCTGCTCTTTACGAAAAATGGGAAAGCATCTTGGAAGATCTTGATGTTGCGCATCAGGTATACCTCTATTCCCTATGCGATACGAACCAGCCTGTCGATTTGAGATGTGCTTTTTTAATCGAATTAGCTGAACCAGTCGTTGAAATCGTGAAGGCTAATTGTCCTCTTTTTGAGAGTCTAAATCCAGGAAAGCAAGGCACCTCTTTACGTGATTGTCTCCGAGCACTTATAACAACATACGGTTCCGATATTTTTGAGAATGAGATAAATAGCTGCTTTGAAACATTCCTTAAATCTTTAGTAAATAGTCGCGTTCGCATCATGCACATAAAGAGGAACTGCCATGGTTCTTATTTGAACAGGCCAGAATCTATCTTGTACTCAATTAAAATAAGCTTTTTGTACCGCATCGTGCTTTTAAACCTGCTCGGCATAAGTCCATCACTGTATCACGAGAATCTTATTTCAAATATTCAAAGATGGAACTCATGGAACGATATTATGGATAATTTTTTGTATCACCTACAAAAATAGCTTAGTTGCGTTGTTGCTTTTTGCTCTATCTGTGGTCAAACATGCAATTGGTGCGTTCTAATGATAGTTTAATCCTTACTTTATTTCCTCTGTAAACAAAGACTCTTAATCTCAAAATAAAACTCCGTATTGAAATCATAATGTGTGATTTCAATACGGAGTTTTCTCTTCAAGTCGTGTGTCAAAATTGTTCTTTCTCTTTAATTAGTAATTGAATCATTCTTTCGGAAAATATGGAGTTTTTATGTTATTTAAAATACGGAAATCTGATGTATCTACACACTACCACAACACACGGACTTTCTTGAACAAATACCGTGATATTTCGTGGATTCTGGAAGTTTCTGCTCTCAACTTACAGAAGGAGTTCAAGGCCACGTATGAGCTATTCACAGATTCCCCACTTGTTGCTGGTGAGGTCAAGGATGGAGGCAACCCTCCAGAAAACTATACCTATGCCTTGGTGCGCAGTAAAAAGATGATGCAACTTACCGACACCGCAATTGACCTGATGCGCCGCAAGCATAAAAAGGGCGAGTTCTATTACTGGATTTTATACTACGCCTATCTCTCCCCGCAGCAGTGCGAGAATGCGGGCGCAATTTTGCAGTCGCTCGAAACCAAGGGAATCTCCATTTCTCTGCGCACCTACTATGTCCATCGGGATGAAGCTATTGAGGTTCTCAGCTCGATTTTGTGGGGCTACACTTCTCAGGATTGCGAGAAAATCACCAAACTGCTGACACTCGATTGACCCTGCACAACATCCGCACAAAATCAGCAGAGCGAAGACCTTTTTTCCTGCACAGCCAATTTGTTATCATGGTAATGGCCTACTTTTGGCGATTCTTAAAGCATTTTTGCACACAGGAGGTTTCAATGACTAAGAAAAACACACGTTCTTGTTCTCATAAGCACGTGAAAGCAGCCCTTTGCGCTGCCATGTGCAGCGTACTGACCGCAATGCCTACTTTTGCAGCTGGCGAGGATAATTCCGCCGCAACAACCGGCACCACGGTCTGGACGAAAGCCAGCGAGATCATGCAGGATGTCTACTCGCAAATCATCTCTATCTCCACCGTCACAGCCGTGGTCTGCGCAGCTGTTGCCCTGCTGCTGATGAACTTTTCCAAGAACGGCAAGACCGTGGATGATTCCCGCGCATGGCTTAAGCGCATTGCCATCACCTGGGCGATTCTGAATGGTCTCGGCTTCATCATGGCCTACGTCACGCCGTTCTTCCAGGGCGGCACTTGGAATCCGTAACCACTCCCCTGCTCACAAAAGGAGGTGACGGCCTTTGGGCATTTTAGATGGCATTGTGGATTGGCTGGCAACGCAGGTAATGAATCTGCTGGATCTGGCATCCACATCGGTACTCGGTGCGCTGGGCTGCAATATGGACACATTCAAGCGGTACTTTCCTGCCGCTTCGGCCATGTATGAGATTTTTATCTGGACGGCCATCGGGCTGGTGCTGCTGAATCTTGTGTGGCAGCTTTACCGCTGCTATGGTGCAGGGTTTGACATTGACACCGAGAATCCCATCAATCTGGTGGTTCGTTCTGTGATTTTTCTGCTGCTGATTTGGTACTGTGATGACATCGTCAACCTTGCCTTGCGGATTGGCGGCACACCCTACAACTGGATTCTGGACAGCACCCTGCCCGGTGTGCAGTTCGGAGACTTCAATTCTGTGCTGCTCGTCATTATTGGCGTGATTGCCAACGGTTCTGTGGCCTTGATTGCGCTGATCCTTGTTGTGATTCTTGCGTGGAACTACTTAAAGCTGCTTTTGGAAGCTGCAGAGCGCTATGTTGTACTGGGAATTCTGGTTTTTACTGCACCAATGGCCTTTGCCATGGGCGCAGCTCGCGGCACAAACAATATTTTCAAAAGCTGGTGCCGGATGTTCTGCGGGCAGCTTCTGCTGCTGATTATGAACGCATGGTGCTTGAAGCTGTTCGTCAATATGGTCGGGGAATTTCTCGCTAATCCGCTGTCCTTATAGGAGATTTTTGCATGAAAAAAACTCTGTTTACCCTATTCACCGTTATCAACCTTGTACTTCTGTACTGCCCAGCCGCTCTTGCTTTGACCGAGGATGAAGCTGCTGCGGCCGTGGACGCACAGGGCAAGGATGCTGTCTCCGGCAATCTGTTTCTGTGGCTGCTGTGCGCGATTGCCTTTCTGAAAGTTGCCACGAAGTTGGACGGCATCCTGCACTCTTTAGGTATCGGCGTTTCTCGCTCACCTGGCTCGATGCTGTCTGAGGCATTGTTGGCATTTCGTGGCTTTGAAATCGGCAAGGCCTTTATGGGGCTGGGCACTGCAAAAACAGCCGTTGCTCTCGCCAATGCAAAAAACACACCAAGCAGCACTTTTGCGGGCGGGCTTTCCGGTATGGTGAGCCGTCATGTGCAGCAAAGTACCGCAAGTTCCATCAGCGGGCAGTCTGGTGGCATTGGGGCTTCTTTAGGTGGGGCCATGTATCATAACAGTCTTGGCAAAGAAGGCGGGTTTGCCAGCAAGGTCATCGGATCCATCGCCACCGGGCAGATTGGCGGCAGCATTACAGGTGACAGCGCCGTGGAAGCGCTCAATGGTTATTTTACAGGTACCAGCGACATGAACGCTATGCAGATTCCTGCCACCGGTGAAAATATTCCCACTGCAATGGCAACAGCTGAAAGCGATACCGTAACAGACTCTCCTATCCCCGCCACGCCGCTGGCGCTGGAGGGCGATAGCACGGTTGATGTTTCGCCTACCCGCGACAGCGAAATTACCATGCACGCCGGTGGCAGTCCTGCTGTTACGGAGCAGACCACCATTCCCACTTCGTCCTCTATTCAGCAGGCCGCCATGAACCGCGTGTTGTTGGGGCAGATGGGCAACAGTGTCACGGACGTAGAAATCGGCGGCGGAAAAATTCAGGGGCGCGAGATCATCCCCGGACGCGGTCAGATTCAGTTTGCCATGTACAATGCCCGTCAGTATGAGAAGCCGGAGGGTCACT
>OLZI01001110.1_pt1 | contig 15420 bp, 9 predicted proteins | sample 1674061 | NCBI WGS metagenome assembly OLZI01 (sample SAMEA103958139, study PRJEB25191) | human gut metagenome | biome: human-associated habitat [ENVO:00009003]; feature: intestine environment [ENVO:2100002]; material: feces | place: Germany | collected 2013/2015 | reverse complement strand
TGCTGCACCCCCGTTCCCGGGGATGCCATTGTGGGCTTTATCACCAAGGGCTTCGGCGTTTCCGTCCACCGGGCGGACTGTCCCAACGCCCAGAACCGGGAAGACCCCAAGCAGGCAGGCCGCTGGGTGCGGGTCCGCTGGGCCAATATGGAAGAGCAGCCCTTCGAGACCACCTTGGAGCTGGACTGCATTACGAGAGACGGTCTGGTGCTGGATGTCGCCCAGGCGCTGACCACCGCCCGGGTCCGGGTGAAGGAACTCAGCGGCAAGGACCTCGCCAACGGCCGCAGCACCATTACCATCCGCTTCGAGGTAAAGAACACCGCCGAGCTGAATGCCATCCGTACAAAGCTTCTGAATATCCGCGATGTCACCGGCTCCAAGCGGGGCCAAAATTAAAGGAGGCCCTTTTATGCGTGCGGTTTTAACAAGAGTTAAATACGCCTCCGTCACCATTGATGGAGAGGTCGTCGGAAAAATCGGGCAGGGTTTTCTGATTCTGCTGGGCATAGGCCCGGAGGACACCGAAGAAACCTGCCGCGTTCTGGCCGAAAAGGCCCTTGGGCTGCGGATTTTTGAGGACGAAAACGGAAAAATGAACTTAGGACTGGAAGCCGTCCAGGGAGAGGTCCTGGTGGTCAGCCAGTTCACCCTCTATGGCAACTGCCGCAAGGGCCGCCGCCCCAGCTTTACGGAGGCCGCAGACCCTGAGCTGGGAAATAGGCTCTATGAGCAGTTCTTAAAGGAATGCGAGCGTCTGGGCTACCCGCCCCAGCACGGGCGGTTTGGGGCAGATATGAAGGTGGAATCCCTGAACGATGGCCCCATCACCCTGATTTTGGACACTGACCAGCTGATGAACACCCCCAGAAGGAGCTGACTGTATGCTGAAAATCCACGTTCTCCCTCTGGGAGATTACCAAACCAACTGCTATATTGTTCACGAAGAAAACAGCACCGATTGCCTCATCATTGACCCCGGCTACGAGCCGGAGATCATTTCTTCCTATCTGGAGGAAAAAGGGCTGACTCCCGCTGCAATCCTGCTGACCCACTGCCACTTTGACCACGTGGGGGCCGTCAAGGATTTGGCGGCGCAGTATGACTGCAAGGTGTTCCTCGATAAGAAAGAGCTGGCCATGCCCCCTATGCTGACAAACGGGCCCCTATACTATACGGACGGCTACGGGGATGGCGACACGCTGACGCTGGCCGGTATCCCCATTCAGGTACTGGAAACCCCGGGCCACACCCCCGGCTCCGTGTGCCTGATTATGGAGGACACCCTATTTTCCGGAGATACCCTGTTTGCCGGTTCCTGCGGGCGGACGGACCTGCCCTGTGGGGATGCCCGGGCCATGCGGGATTCTCTGCGCCGCCTGGCAGCCCTTTCCGAAAACTACCGGGTCTGCCCCGGCCACGGTCCCAGCTCCACGCTGAACCGGGAAAAGCAGACAAATCCCTATCTATAAAAGGACGGACCCATGATTCAATTGACTCTATCCGGTCATGACGACCGTTACGCTGTGGAGCAGCTTCTGCTGTCCCTCTTCCCTGAGGGTGCCCAGGTCCAGGCATTTTCCGCCCTGCACCGAGGGCAAACCTGGCTCACCTCCACGGCAAAAATCACCCTGGACGGCCGGACCGTCAGCGCTTCCCGGCGCATCCGGGCAGCGGAAGAAACCGTCCGGCTGCGGCGCAGAGCCCTGCAGCAGAGCGTCTATCTGGCGGCAGTACAGCTGCTCCCCCAAGAGCCTGCCTGGGGTGCCCTGGCCGGGGTTCGCCCCACTAAGCTGACCACCAAGTGCCTTTTGGAGGGCGGAACACCCAAAAGCGCCGAAAAGCTCCTGAAAGATGTATACTTCGTCACACCCCAGCGGCGACGCCTGGCAGTGGACTGCTCTGTCTCCACCGTGGAGGCTGTGCACAAAACCCAGCCCTCCGATGTCAGCGTCTATGTGGGCATTCCCTTCTGCCCCACCCGCTGTGCCTATTGCAGCTTTGTCAGCCGCACGGTTGGCAAGAAAACCGAGCTGATGGAACCCTATCTGGAGGCGCTGCTGAAGGAGATTCAGTGCACCGGCGCGCTTCTCCGGCAGTCCGGAAGGACAATACGCAGCCTCTACATGGGCGGCGGCACCCCCACGACCCTGACAAGCCCCCAGATGGCCCGGCTTCTGGACGCCATCCGGGACAGCTTCGATTTGTCCCGCTGCCTGGAATTCACCGTAGAAGGCGGCAGGCCCGATACCCTGGATGCGGAAAAGCTGCAAACCATCTTTGACCACGGCGCAGACCGGATGAGCATCAACCCCCAGACCATGGAAGATGCCGTACTCCGGGCCTGCGGGCGGCCACACAAGGCCGAAGATGTCCTTTGCGCCTACGGCGAGGCGGTGGATGCAGGCTTCCGGGACATCAACATGGACCTGATTGCAGGCCTGCCAACGGATACCGTGGACGGCTTCTGCCGCAGTCTGGACCGGGTAATCGACCTGAACCCCGCCAATATCACCGTACATACTCTGGCGCTGAAAAAGGGGGCAGACCTGTTCGAAAAACGGGAAAACCTCCCCTCTGCCGAGGATGTAACCAAAATGGTTGCCTATGCCGAGGACCGACTCCGGGCCGTAGGGTACAAGCCCTACTACCTGTACCGGCAGAAATATATGTCCGGCTCCTTCGAAAACGTGGGCTGGAGCCGGGGCGGACGGGACTGCCTGTACAACATCTACATGATGGAGGAAACCCACACCATTCTCTCCCTGGGCGGCGGCGGCATGACCAAGGTGAACCTGCCGGATGGGCGCCTCACCCGCTTCCACAACCCCAAGTTCCCGGAGCAGTATATTGAGCAGATTGATTCCGTACTGGCGCAGAAAAAAGAGATTTTCGCGCTGCTGGATTCTCTGGATCCCACGAAACAGGGGCTCATCTGATCTTCTCCGGCTTTATCACACCGAAAGGAATTGCGTATTTTGGATACTTTAATTACCAACGTCACCGCCGTGACCATGACCCCCGGTACCGAGGTCCTCTTTGGGGTCAACATCGGCATTACCGATGGAAAAATCGAATTTATCTCCAAAAAGGTCCCGGAGGAAATGCCAAAGACCATCATCGAGGGCACCGGCATGGTGGCCATGCCCGGCCTCATCAACTGCCACACCCATCTGGCAACCTCCGTGCTGCGGTGCTTCACCGATGACCTGACCAATAAAGAGGCCCTGGAGGCCCTGCTGCAAAAGGAGGCCAAGATGGACTCCCGCGGCGCCAAGGCAGCGGCTCTGCTGTCCATTGCGGAGTGCCTGCGCTTCGGCGTGACCTCCGTGTCCGATCTTTATTACTACCCCAACGCCACCGCCCAGGCTGTAGCCGAAAGCGGCATCAAGGCGAATCTGGCCCTGTCCAGCTATCGCTACATCGACCAGAACGAGGAATTCGACTTTGAGACCGACGAACAGTGCCGGGAGCTGCAAAAGGTTGTGGACAAGTGGCACGGCTATGACAACGGCCGGATTAAAATCGATGCGGGCATCTTCGCAGAATATACCTCTAACTATCCCCTCTGGGAATCTCTGGCCGGCTACGCCAGCGAGAAGGGTCTGGGTATGCAGCTGCATCTGAGCGAAACCCGAAATGAGGTGGACTCCTGCCTGGACCGCACAGGCATGACCCCCGGGGAGCTGCTGGCCTGCCACCGGCTCTTCGCCGTCCCGGCCACGGCTTCCGGCTGCGCCTTCCTGGAGCCCGAAGAAGCCAAAATGCTGGGCAAGAAGAAGGTAAGCGCCGTGGCCCTGCCCCTGTCCGCCGCGAAAAACGGCCAGCCCTGCGCCCCCATTACAGACCTGGTAAAGGCCGGTATGAATGTAGCTCTGGGTACCGACGGGGCCATCCAGGCGGGCAATCTGGATATGTTCGAGGTCATGCGGGGCGCTGCCATGTCCGTCCGAGCCTCCAAGGGGGACCCCTCTGCCCTGCCCAGCTCCGCCGCCCTGATGATGGCCACCTTCTGCGGGGCCCAGGCCCAGGGAAGAGCCCAGGAGTGCGGTATGCTGAAAGAGGGTATGGATGCCGATCTGGTGCTGGTGGACTTCACAGCCCCCCACCTGATGCCCTGCCACAATGTGCTCACCGGTCTTGTGTATGCCGCCAAGGGCGGTGACGTGGCCATGACCATGGTCCGTGGCAAGATTCTCTACCAGAACGGCCGCTTCCCCACCATCGACCTGAACGCCGTGGTGGAGGAGCTGACAACCTACGCCATCCCCAAGCTTTTCGCAAAGGAGGAAAATGATGTCGAATAAGCAGGAAGGTCAGAACTTTTTGCAAGGCACTGCCATATTGGCCATGGCCACCGCCCTGGTGAAAATCATGGGCGCTGTGTACAAAATTCCCCTGAACGCCATTATCGGGGAACAGGGCTTCGGCTATTTCAACACTGCCTACGAAATCTACAACATCCTGCTTATGATCTCCACCGCCGGGCTCCCCGTTGCCATGAGCCGCATGATCTCCCAGGCCAATTCTCTGGAAAACTACAATCAGGTCCGCCGCGTCTATGCCACGGCCAGAAGGATTTTCCTGAGCTTCGGCATTGTGGGCAGCGTGCTCATGACGGCCTTCTGCCGCCAGCTGGCCCGCTTTCAGAACCAGCCGGACGCCTGGGCTGCCATCGGCTTTCTGGGGCCCTGTGTGCTGCTGATCTGCATCATTTCCACCTTCCGGGGCTTCTTCCAGGGCCAGGGCAATATGGTGCCTACCTCTGTCTCCCAGGTCATAGAGGCCGTTGTGAAACTGGTTGTGGGCATGGGGGCAGCGGTTCTTCTGCTGCGCTCTACGGGTTCTGTCTCCCTGGCTGCAGGCGGGGCCATTCTGGGCGTCACCGCCAGCTGCCTGATCAGCGTTATTTATCTCTTTTTCGTATTCCGGGAGCACTTCCGGCAGCTGCCCGCCTCCAAGGACGAGCCCTGGAGCCACCGCGAGACGGCCAAAGCCCTTCTGTTGATTGCCATTCCCATCACCCTGGGCTCTGCCTGCCTGCAAATCATCACGGCCCTTGCCAGCAAAATCTATATGGGCCGGCTGCTTGCCTCCGGCGTGACCCAGAGATCGGCGGACACCATGCGGGGCATCCACGTCATGACCCAAACCATCTTCAATATGCCCTGCGCCTTTATCACACCCATTACCGTCAGCATCATCCCCGCCATTACGGCCCAGCTCACCACCGGCAACCACACCGCTGCCCGGAAGACCGAGGAAGCCGCCGCCCGCATCACGGGACTCATTGCCATTCCCTGTGCCATTGGCCTGGCTGTGCTGGCCCGGCCCATTACGGCGCTGCTGGGCGGCTACACCGGGGAAAAGCTGGACCTGGCTGCCAGACTCATGACCATTCTGGGTATCTGCGTTTTCTTCAATGCCGTGGTGCTGGTCACTACCGCCATTATGCAGGCCCACGGGAATGTGATCCTGCCGGTGGTCAATATGGCTCTGGCAGGCGCTGGTCGGCTGGTGAGTGTTTATATTCTCACCGGCAACCCAAAAATCGGCATTGTGGGCGCACCCATCAGCAATCTCGTGTGCTATATGCTCATCTTCCTGCTAAATCTGCTGTCCATCCACCGTCTTTACAAGGATGCGCCGGAGATTCTGCCCAACGCCCTGCGCCCCTTGCTCTCCGGCCTGCTCATGGGTGCCTGTGCCTATGGCTGCTATCGGGCGCTGCTGACAGCCCATGTGGAAAGCCGTCTGCTTCTCTGTGCGCTGCCTGTCATGGTAGGCGGCATTGTGTACCTGGCCGCCATTGTCTTCCTGAAGGTCCTGCGCAAAGAGGACTGCCTGCTGCTGCCAAAGGGGGAGAAAATCGCCCGCTGGCTGCATCTGTAAGAGCACAAGAATCGCCGCTGCGTAGCTTGAATGTTACGCAGCGGCGATTTTTCACTTCTTTTTGCGGCTCATTGCAACCGCGATATTGGTACTGCCCCTGGTGGCCGTCTGGATGCCGGAGCGGTCTCCGGAAAAGCCGGAATAGATATAATCCCGAACTTCCCCGGTTTTGGGGTCGTAATCGTATTCTACAACATACCAGTCCCAGCCCTCTTTTCTTCCCCTGCTATGGCTTCGGCTGGAAATGCTGCCCATAGCAGCAAGGGCCTTTTGAATTTGAGAATCCTGCCTATTAAAGACTGTTGACTCGCCGTTGACAAGCACACCTTCTTCGGAACCGCAGTATACATTTCCAGTAAATGCATTTTTATTATAGCCCTGAGGAATCTTCGACAAATCACGCACTACCAGCACCCAGATACCAATCCCTTCTGCATAGGTATCGTTGGTTTTCTCCGGGAAAACCACCTCGCCGGTATTGACCAGCGTTGCCAGGATTGCCTGGATAGACCGGGCATTGGCCATATCCACCGCCTGCCGTGCCTTCTCCAGATTGTTATTCAGCACCGGAATAGCAACGGCAACCAGCACAGCGATAATTGCCATCACAATGAGCATCTCCATCAGGGTAAACCCCCTGTTTTTCTTTTTTATCAAGACGCTCGATCCTCCGGGTTCACAGTAAGGGGAGTATTCAGGCAATGAACCTCGAATGTGGATTCTGCGAGAACCTCCGTATCGGTGGAATCCTTCACCTGAATCGTTACCTTAAAGATTTGTGTACCGCTATTGTACTCCTCCAGGGTGACACTGGCCCGGATTCCATAGGGGTAGGCCTTATCCGGCAGGAGCTTCTTCTCCCCCTGGTCAAGCTGCGCCTGATTGCCCAGCAGCACATGCCCCGCCTCGTCCGTCGCAAAGCTGGAATTCTTTCCAACGCCCTCGCTGAAAAACTGAATGGGCTTTGCATCCGGGCTGATTTCCTTGCAATTGCGCAGCTTGTCAGAAACCGCCGTGGTCAAGGTCTCGCAGAGCACCTGGGATTCAGAATGGATGATGGAGCGGGTATAGTTCTCCACCGCAAGCTGCACGCCATTGGCAAGGCCAATGCTCACCAGAATCACCAGTATCACGGAGCACAGCATCTCCACCAGGGTAAAACCGGCCTTTGCACGTTTTTTCATGGCTTAGCCTCCCTGATTTTGATAATAATGGTAACCATTCTTTGTGGCATAGTCGGTCACAGGAAAGGTCTCCATCGGGCTTGCATCGCCATTCTTGGTAACGGAAACCGTTTTGCTTCCTTTTGCAGTCGCCTCGGAATACCGGAACGCGGTATCGGCGTTCCGGACAGTGGCATTGACTCTGGCCGCAGTCACGATAGCCGTAGACAGGCACAGGAAAATCACGGTGATCACCAGGATGGAGACCAGGGTTTCGATAATGGTTTCACCGCTGGCGGATGTCAGTTTTTTCATCAGCCGTTCCCTCCCATGACTGCAGTCTTTGGTGTCTCAATCGTGGCGCTCCCCCAGGTGACGGTTCGCCAGATACGTCTCATTTTCTCAGTTTGGTAGTCCTCGGACCGCACATTCAGCTCTGCGTCAGCGGTTAGCTTCATCCGGCACAGGCCTTTTCCGCTATCGGCCGCCGTATAAAACTCCGCCTCCATAGTGCAGCCAATCATCTCCGTTCCCTGGTAGCGCGGCTCAACCGTTATCTCCAGCGTCACCGGTACATAAGCATCCTCATCACTGACCGTGATCTCATAAGTGCCGCTAAACGTCCCAGGAAGCTGGTGAATTACATTATACATCGCGTCCTTCAGCACGGCTGCAAAGGGGCCGGTTGGAGCCGTTGTTACGCTCTCTGAGGAGCTTACCTCGTAAAGGAGGGTCCGATCGGAATACTTCTTAACTGTAAGAATTTCATATTTCCCGCCGCTTCCCTCCAGGGTATCCCGGAAAAGCTGCGCTGCGGACTCCACCGTCAGGTAGGCCTGCTGCTGCTCCTCTCCGGTTCGAATCCCGGCAACAGTGCTGACGGCGGCGGAAATAACCACCGCACTGACCATCAGTCCCACCAGCATCAAAAGCAGCGCCATGAGCATTGTTGCGCCCTGGCTGCTGCGTATTTTTTTCAAAACGCCGTTTTTCATCGGCTTCCTCCTTTCAGGTTTTGCCCTTCTTAGGGAAACGCTGAATGCGCCATTCAGCGCTTCCCTAAGAATCCGCGCCCCTTCCGGGGCGCGGAAAAGGAAATTTACGTGTCGCCGCCTGACGCATCATCCGTCTGGTCAGGTTCCGGAGAAGCATCCGGCTCCGAGGACTGTGTCTCCGGTTCGCCGGGCTGCGCTGCAGGTTCCGAGTGCTTCGTCTCCGGTTCGCCGGGCTGCGCTGCCGGTTCCGAAGGCTGGGTCTCCGGCTCGCTGGGCTGTGTCACCGGCTGCGGCGGATTTGCAGTCTCTTCTTCCGCCTGAGGGGGAAGAGAATTGTCCTGCTTCCCTTCCTGCGTTTCTGCAGCCTTCTCCTCCTGCCAAACGGCAAAGAGGTCGAATGTCTGGCTCCCGGCGCTTACATCCATCCTGTAGGTCTCGCCCGCGCTGTAATCTACCGTTGTGCTTGCCTGGGTCTTTGCCCAGCCCAGGAAGGTGAAACCATCCCGGGTTTGCTGGCAGTCCGGAAGTACCACAGCCGCACCGCCCTGAGTCTGATCAAAATCAGCCGTCAGGGTATGGATGACCTCCTGGTCATCCTCACCCACAATGCCGGTGTGCAGGTTCAGCGTTGCGGTATTCGCCCGCCAGAGCGCATAGAGTTTCACGGTTGCGCCATGCTCCTCGGCCAGATTCAGCAGCTCAGCGCCCACCTGATAGTTCGGTGTCTCGGCTTGCGCGTCCGATGCCCAGCCCAGGAAGGTGAAGCCATCCCGGATGTAGGGGTTCTCCGGGGCTGCAGCTGCCGTGCCATAGGTCAGGGACAGCTTCAGCGGCTCGCCGCTCTCGATGTCCCAGCCGTCGAAGTTTCCGTCGAACTCCACCGTGTACACATTATCTGCGGCACTGCGGAAGACGGAGGTATTTCCGGTAATCGCGGCCGCATCCGGCAGCGTCCAGACCCAGTGCTTTCCGGTTTCCGGGGTCTCAGCGTCCGCCAGCTTGCCATAGCTTGTTCTGAGTTCCGCATCCAGGGTCTCCTGGTCCAGGTCAGGGGCCTTTCCCTGGGGGACCCGGACGGATTTCAGCAACGTGCCGGGGTTCTCTTCATCCGTACCGGAATAGAACCACAGGGTATTGGGGCGGGCAAATCGGAGCACATAGGCTTCGTCTGCGCTCCCCTGTCTGCCGAAGCGCAGGTCCAGGGTCCACTGCTGCTGCACTTCTTCTCCGGCGGAGGTTCGAAGCGTCAGGCTGCGGTAATGGAAGGGGGCTGCGTTCTCCGTTTCTGCCATATCTACCGTATCGCCAAGCAGGAGGCTGTAAGCCCCGTCCTCAAACAGCAGAGGATTCTCCGCATTCTGGCGCAGGGTATGGGGTTCCCCGCCAATGCTCAGGGTTGCTTCGCTGAGGTAGACGGTATCAAAGCTTGCATAATCCGGCTGGGCATTCTCGTCACAGGTCATAAACAGGTAGAGCGCCTGATCGCTGACCTTTGGCCCGGGCTCCAGGGTCTTGCTCTCGTATTCCTCGCCCGGTGTGGGGGTGTGGAGCACGGAAACGCCGGTGAAGTCCGTCCCATCCGAGATGCCCAGGGTTATGCTGGGCAGGGTCCTGACGGAGACATTGGCCGTGGCCTCGATGGGCTCCTCTGCCCAGGTGGGAGAATAGGTGGCCTTCACTGTAACGGTTGCGGTGCCGCTGGCCTTGCCGGTAATGCGCAGGACCATGGAGCCGTCTTCGTTATAGAATATGGATCCATCCTTGTTGTGGACCAGCTCTGCAATGGCCGATGGGTTGTTTTCATCCCGGTTTACAACGGAAACCGCGAATGTCAGATTGTCCATCTCTTCCAGGTGCAGGCCGCTGCCCAGAGAAATGGAGACATCCTCCGTGTCCTCCTCGTAGGGGGACTCCACGCTGCTTCCAACCGTCAGCTGCAGATCTGCCGTCACCGTAACGGTGAGCTTGGCGGTATGGAGCTGGCTCTGATAGAGAGCGGTAGCCACCACAACAACCGTTCCCGGCTTCTTCGCCTCCAGGCGCACCCGATAGCCGCCGGTAGCCGTCTCCCAGCTTACCGCCTGGGCTGCCGCATCCTTTTCGTCCATGGGCTCCCCTTCGTCCGTCTCATAGGTGAAGGAGATGTTGTTTTCATCGGGCATGTAACCATCCAGGCTGTAGATATTCAGCAGGCCCTCCACATAGGAGGCGCCCTTTTGGCCATCCGTCCCTGACTTCCAGTCCTTCAAAATATCGATAGACTGGGTATTTTCATCCCAATACATGCCAAACTTGGGCCAGCGGCCGTAATGGACGTTGACGGTAGTGCCATAAACGTCGGTCTGGGTCAGGATGGTTGGGAAGGGATAGTTCAGGTTTTGCAGCTCCGGATCGCCGCCGGGGAAGGTATACTTACCGTTGATGGGGTTGCCCATCTCCATCGTGGTCACCGTTCCGAACCCTTTCGTGGGTTTGACGCTGGTGTCCACAGGATTATTGAGGTAATTCTGCAAGGTCCCATCCCGCATCTGCTCATAGGACAGATAGGGGCTTCTGCCGCCGTTGCTTACGTAAACCCCTCTTTGCCAAGCACTACTATCATGGGTATTGACATTCACGTTTCCGTTCCAATTTTTGTTCGCATCGGAAAAACTGGAATATCCATCAGTATTCTGTACCTCAGTATCCAAGCAATAGCTATTGATGATGTAAACAGCAACATTTGTCTTCACCGCAAAGGTGTACAGCATCTCACCATTGGAGGCAATTGGCATAGAGGAGCGGACGAAGCCGTCTCTCGCCCCCGCATGAGACACGGCAGGCAGGGTCACATAGGAATAGGAATTGATCACCTTCAGCCCATTCGTTGTAGTACCGATCTGGTCTCCAAAGGTGCCGGCTTCTCGGATGATGACACCGCCTACCAGGCCGCCAACCCATAGGCTGGAGCCGTTTCCAACATAACTCTGCATATTCATCCCGGACTTATCCGCAATGGAACCGCCTGCGTAGCACTCGCTGACGGTAGCACGGCAGATCCCCGCCAAGCCGCCTACACGAATGTTCAGCCAACCTTTCTGATATTTGAAATAAATTTCAATATCAGTAACGGCAGAGCATCTGGTAATATTCATGTTGGTAGCGCCAACCAGGCCGCCAACGTTGCCGCCGCCCCAGCCAAGATCGTTATTGTGGCTATCGATGATCTTGTAGCCGGAAACCGTGCAATTTTCAAAGGAATTGGACGCATTGTTGGGACCGGCGCCGGCAAAGCCAACCAGACCGCCCAGGCAGTACCAGCTGTCACTCACCGTGCCTTCGATTGCACAGTTTTGGTCCGAATACAGACTGATGTTTTTCAGATTGGCACTTGCCGTCAATCCAAAAACACCTACGCACTGATTGGGGCTGCTGATGGAGATGTTCTTAACCGCGTAATCCTTCCCATCATAAGAAGAGGAGAAATAGGACATATACGGCCGCGCAACAGGTCCTTCCGTCGAACTCAAGGCATTGCCATTGGTATCATACATACTGCCAATGGGCGTGAACAAGCGGCCCGAGCTCCACTCGTAGTGGGCATCCACATCATGGGTCTGCTCCCAGACACACCGGACGATCTGTTCCTCTGTCGGAACGGGCCTGTCCGGTCTGCTGAACGTCAGATACGGATACTGGGAAGCCATATTATCCGTATAATTATTTGAGAAGATGGAGTAGTTTGTACTCAGGTCTCCGTAGTTCCAGTTGACATACTGCAGCTGACTCACAGAGCGAATCTCATAGGGTTTTGTCTTGTTCTTGTCGGTTCTGTCCAGGATGCCAAGCTGTTTCCCGCTTCCAGCGACAGTCTCCCATTCTCCGGTATCAACGTTCCGAATTCTGGAACCATCCAAATTCATGGCGTTGGCGAAGAAGGGATTCAGGGTATAGCTGTACGTTGCCTGCTCACCGTAGCTCAGCATCCACTCCATGTTCTGCTCGGCAGATTTCAGATAGGTCTTGTCGGCCTCTGCTCTGCCGGAGGTGCCTGTCTCGTAGGCAACAAAGCGGTACTGGGGCATTTGCTTTTCCAGCTCACTGCCGACGTTCTTCCCGTCTATCACGGCGATACTGCCCAGATTTACCTTATCTTCGTTATAAATCAGGTTGACTTCTTGGGTGCTGGTCTTTGCCACAAAGTAGCCATAGCCATAATGGGTGATCACGCCGCCGTCATCGTGGGCCTGGCACAGGGTGGTGCCCTCAAAGGGAATGCCCTGGTCCGTGCCGATATAGCTGAAATGATAACCGGCATTGCTGCCGCCGGACTCATACTCCCAGTAGAACACGCCCAGGGTACCCAGATCCTTTTCCAGGGTGGCCCAGTCGCCAATGTGTACCAGGGTGCCGTCCGCCAGATGAACCACTGCGGGATAGGGATATTCCGCCACTGCGGTTTCCGGATGGAAGAGCGTTCTCGCCGCATCCTTGGCAAAGCCGAAGCCCGCCAGATTCTCCTGGGTCAGGTTCATGCCGCTGATGGCCGTGCCGCCGGCATTGGCGCGGTCAACGTTGGTGGAGGTATTGAAACTGCGCAGGGTATCGGCATAGCTGAAGGTACCGCCGTCCAGATACAGGCAGTTCGTAATGCCGCTGCTTGCCGGTGCGAAGCCATAGGCCTTGGCATTGCCGGAGGGCATCAGGGCCACGCCTGCATAGCAGTAATAGAGGGTACTGGTGTTTTCTGCGGCAAAGCCCGCAATGGTCACCGTGGAGTTGGTAGCATAGCTGACGGCAATCTCGCCGGCGGAATAGGAATTGGAAATGGCGCCCTCATTCCGGCCCACAAAGCCGCCGATCACACCGGTGGAATGGTCATTGGAGAACTTAATCTGCCGAATATCCGTGCTGGAATCGGTAATGAGGCCCTTGTTCAGGCCCACGAAGCCGCCCATGGTCAGGACGCTGTTCAGATAGCCATAGCCCTCCAATCGGTAGCCGGTGACGGCACAGTTGTCAATCTCACCCTCATTCACACCGGCCAAAGTGCCAATATATGGCTTGACGCTGCCGCCGGAGAAATACTGGCCGCCTGTATAGGTTACCCGATTCTCACTGTCATCGGTTTCCCATTTCCCCTTGTCCAAGCCTTTGTTGTAGCCGATGAGGAACAGATTCCGCACGCTGCCCTGGGGAGCGACATAGCCGAACATACCCATATACAGGGTATCCGACAGGATGCTCAGATTGCTGACGGTGTGATAGCCGCCGTTATAATCCGCATAGAAGAGCTTCCCGTCCACTCCGTCGCCGATGGGCGCCTGACTCGTGGGTCTGGCGGCTCCGGTGAAGAGGTTCCAGCGATAGGTACCGTAATCCACATCCAGCTCCTGGCTGAATACGGAGTCGGAGGTCATGGTGGCGAAGCTTACATTGCCATAGAGCCTGCTCAGGGCATAGAGCTGCCGCGCCGTGCGGATGGAGATGGTCTTAGGAATCCCCGGGGTGCTGCTGGCCTGGACCGCCGTCTTGGCGAAATAGGGGTTGAAATAATAGACTTCGCGCTCTTCCTCATCGCCGGAAACTTCAATTCTCTGATAGAACTGAGCATTGCCCTCGCCGTCTACAGGCAACGGCAGGCTGTTCAGAATTTTAATATCCAGCGGAAGCAGATAATAGGTTACACCGTTGAGCTCCGATTCAACCTCCGTGGATTGAGCGTTCAGCGTCTGGGTGGCACCGTTTGCGTAGGTAACCTTCTTCGTCCAAACCTCCGAAGGCTTGGACATCAGCATCCAGGCATAGCCATCGCCCACCGCCGTGCGGCTGCCAATGGCTTTGTCGTCCTGCGTGCGCAAATTGGTACCGTTGGCGCCGTAGAATTTGTAGCTTCCGTCACTATAGACCTCATAATACACCAGGCTCTCCTGGTCCGGGAAGGACCGCCAGTCACCATAGTGCTCCAGCTTTTCCAGTGCCGGATAGGTATAGGTGGAAAGGGACATACCTTTCAGCAGATTGTAGGGGTTGCTTACCTGGTCTCTGCCGTTGACAAATCCATCCGTCAGGTGTTTCTCCTGGGGATTGACCTTTCCCAGGATTTTTCCGGACTTCACATCGTCATTGGTAAAGACAGCGGTTCCCGTCAGGCTTCCCGTGACATTCAGTCCGGTATCGACCATATAGAACACACTGTCGGCTCTGCCGCTGACAGCCGTAGTATACAGGTCCGTATTCTGGGTCTTTGGCGTATAGTCCACTGCCGTATAGCCATTGACCATAGAGGTGACGGGGCCTGCGGCGATGCCTGCCGCCCGGGCATAGGCGGTCAAGAAGCCGGTAGCATAGAAATTCTTCAGCAGGATTCCCGCTCTGGCGGTGCTGCCGCCGATCAGGCCGCCGGCATAGTTGCCGCTTCGCAGATAGCAGTCGGCGTAGGCGGTATTGGTATCCAGTGTGCCAACCACCGTGCCCACCAGGCCGCCGGCATAGCGGCGGGAAGCAATGCTGGTTGCGGCAAAGCTGTTTGTCAGCTTCAGGCTGGTGCCGCTGGGCACCGTGCCAACCAGGCCGCCTACAGTGCCGCCGCTGAGCCAGGGCTGCACATTCTCCGCATCCTCCACCCGGGCAAGACTGCCAAGGTCGCCATTGCGGTTGTCAAGGTACACACGGCAATTGTCAACGGTGGTGCTGCCGCCAATGCGCGCCACCAGGCCGCCCACGGTGCCGCCCGCACCTACCGTTGTATTGCTGAGGTAGACATTTTTCAGCGTTCCGGATAAGCTGGCAAAGAGGCCGGCATTGGTATACTCGCTCTTTCCGCCGGGAATCACAGCGGGAATGTGCAGACTGTCGATCACCGTTTGCAGGTCTCCGGAGGTGCTGTGATAGCAGCCGTCAAAGCTTTTCAGATTGCTGTTTTCAATAGGCTTGAAGTAGGGGCCATAGAAGGAGTAGTAATCCTCGCTGTCTCTTCTGTCGTCCTGGAAGGAAAAGTCCCGGACCATAATGGCCTTGTCAACCTTCTCGGACAGATGAGAGGTCTCTGCATCCAGATTTTGCAGGTGCCGTCCGTACTGGATAAAGGCGGTGTTCTCATCCGCCTGCCTGGCATCGCTGGGGCGGTCGGCAAACAGGCTGTTGGTTTCCCGCGTGATCTCCTGGCCGCTGATGAGCATATCACCAACGGTACTGGGCACCAGCTTCACCTGCAGGGTGTGGCCGCCGTACATACCGGTCTGTTCATAGAAGTGCTCTCCATCCAGCAGGCTGTCCAGAGTCCAGGTGTAGGTGTAAAGTGTACCGGTAAGCTGGGTCATATTCCGCTGCTCCACCGTCCTTGTATAGCTTTCGTGGGTGACGGTGTCGTACAGGGTTATGTCAAAGCG
>OLZI01001081.1_pt1 | contig 15664 bp, 11 predicted proteins | sample 1674061 | NCBI WGS metagenome assembly OLZI01 (sample SAMEA103958139, study PRJEB25191) | human gut metagenome | biome: human-associated habitat [ENVO:00009003]; feature: intestine environment [ENVO:2100002]; material: feces | place: Germany | collected 2013/2015 | reverse complement strand
GTACTGTTTCACTCCCCTCCCGGGGTGCTTTTCACCTTTCCCTCACGGTACTGGTGCGCTATCGGTCACAGGGTAGTACTCAGGCTTGGATGGTGGTCCACCCAGGTTCGGACCGGGTTTCACGTGCCCGGCCCTACTCAGGGACCGCGTCGCGCCGTCCGGTCTGGGTTCGCGTACGGGGCTGTCACCCGCTGCGGCCGGCCCTCCCATGCCGTTCCGCTCCCCAGCCGGACCTGCGCCCGGGGGCGGCAGCCCCCGGATGCGCGGCCCTGCAACCCCGTCGGCGGAACCCCTGCCGGGTATGCCCGCTCGACGGTTTGGCCATCGGTCCCCTTTCGCTCGCCGCTACTCGGGGAGTCTCGAGATTGATTTCCTCTCCTCCGGGTACTTAGATGTTTCAGTTCCCCGGGTTGTCCTCCCCGGCCCTATGTGTTCGGGCCGGGGATATGCACACCGCTGTGCATGGGTTCGCCCATTCGGAGACCCCCGGGTCGAAGGATGTGTGCTCCTCGCCGGGGATTATCGCAGCTTGCCGCGTCCTTCATCGGCTCCCTGTGCCAAGGCATCCGCCGTGCGCCCGTGGTATCTTGCGGGACCGCTCTCGGGCCCGCGGGATATCCACGTGTCGCTAATAAAAATTAATCGATATCATGAATAGCGCTCGTATGTCGCAATTCGGGTATCTCATACCGCGGCACAGTGTCTTCACTGTGCTCGCGATCAGATGCTCCTCACTCATTCATAAGTGAATTCTTCTTGTTTGGATCGGATGAATGATTGCTATCATTCTGTCTGATAAATCGCAGAAAAGAATCGAGTCTGGAAGATTCGGATCTTCCATCTCTCTCCTATCGCTATGCGGCTCTCAAGGTACGCGGGTGCGACCCCGGGGACCGGGTGCTGCGGGGACTTCCCCCGGGCGACATCCACCGGACGGGCTCCTGCCCTCTATTCGAGTTAAAGTTTGTCTCTCTAAGAATTTATCTCCCTAGAAAGGAGGTGATCCAGCCGCACCTTCCGGTACGGCTACCTTGTTACGACTTCACCCCCCTCACCCTCCACACCTTCGGCGCCTCCCCCCTTGCGGTTGGGCCGGCGACTTCGGGTGCAGACGACTCGGGTGGTGTGACGGGCGGTGTGTACAAGGCCCGGGAACGCATTCACCGCGGCATGCTGATCCGCGATTACTAGCAACTCCGACTTCATGGGGGCGGGTTGCAGCCCCCAATCCGAACTGGGGCCGGCTTTCCGGGATCCGCTCCCCCTCGCGGGGTGGCATCCCTCTGTACCGGCCATTGTAGCACGTGTGCAGCCCAGGGCATAAGGGGCATGATGACTTGACGTCGTCCCCGCCCTCCTCCGCCTTGACGGCGGCGGTCCCGCGTGGGTTCCCGGCATCACCCGATGGCAACACGCGGCGGGGGTTGCGCTCGTTGCGGGACTTAACCCAACATCTCACGACACGAGCTGACGACAGCCATGCACCACCTGTATGGGCTCCTCTCGGCCACGGGGTCTCCCCCGCTTCACCCATATGTCAAGCCCTGGTAAGGTTCTTCGCGTTGCTTCGAATTAAGCCACATGCTCCGCTGCTTGTGCGGGCCCCCGTCAATTCCTTTGAGTTTTAGCCTTGCGGCCGTACTCCCCAGGCGGGACGCTTAATGCGTTGGCTGCGGCACGGGGGGATCGTCCCCCCACACCTAGCGTCCATCGTTTACGGCTGGGACTACCAGGGTATCTAATCCTGTTCGCTCCCCCAGCTTTCGCGCCTCAGCGTCGGTCTCGGCCCAGAGGGCCGCCTTCGCCACCGGTGTTCCACCCGATATCTGCGCATTCCACCGCTACACCGGGTGTTCCACCCTCCCCTACCGGACCCAAGCCGCGGAGGTTCCGGGGGCTTCGGGGGGTTGAGCCCCCCGCTTCGACCCCCGGCCTGCCGGGCCGCCTACGCGCGCTTTACGCCCAATGAATCCGGATAACGCTCGCCCCCTACGTATTACCGCGGCTGCTGGCACGTAGTTAGCCGGGGCTTCTTCTGCAGGTACAGTCTTGACTCTTCCCTGCTGAAAGCGGTTTACGACCCGAAGGCCTCCGTCCCGCACGCGGCGTCGCTGCGTCAGGGTTCCCCCCATTGCGCAAGATTCCCCACTGCTGCCTCCCGTAGGAGTCTGGGCCGTGTCTCAGTCCCAATCTGGCCGGTCGGTCTCTCAACCCGGCTACCCGTTGTCGGCACGGTGGGCCGTCACCCCGCCGTCTACCTGATGGGCCGCGGAGCCATCCCCTCCCGTCGGGGCTTTAGCCGGGGTGCCATGCGGCACCCCGGGGTATCCGGTATTACCCGTCCTTTCGGGCGGCTATCCCGGGGGAGGGGGCAGGTTCTCCACGTGTTACTCAGCCGTTCGCCACTCGCTTCTATCCGAAGGTAGGTGCCGTTCGACTTGCATGTGTTAGGCGCGCCGCCAGCGTTCATCCTGAGCCAGGATCGAACTCTCCGTCCAAAATATCTGGGCTTCGAGCCCGTCCGGTCCTCACAACTATTAGCTGATCGGTTCCGTTCGATTCATATGGTTTTAGTATAGGAAAAGGAATTTCTCGGGGCCGCCTCTCGGCGGCCTTGCGAAAAACAAATCCAAGTTAGACCATTTCAAATGGTTCGATGTCTGCCCGGATGCGACACTGAATGTGTCCATCCTCGCAGTATCCGGTTCTCAAGGTGCACGCCTGGCGGCTGGTCCGGTCCCACCGGGCCGCGCGGCAAGGAGATATATTGCCAGACCGGAGGGGCGCCGGGGGCGGGAATCGCGCACTCCATATTTTGTTCACAAATGAATAGGTCCCTCAGTCGCATCACTGAGGTTAAAACTGAAGCATTGGCTTCTGATATTGGCGATGACCAGCTGGTTTATAGGTGTTAAGGCATCGGTCATCTCTGGAGCGCCACTTTACTCCAAAAGCATCAGCTATTTGTTTCCCGTCGGTAAAAGGCAGGTTTTGTTCGCCAAGCGTCCTTATATATAGAGAAGTTCGGGTTCGAACCCGTGTCGCGGCAACAAAAAAGCGGCCGGCATCCGCCAGTCGCTTTTTTAGTCTATGGTGGGCCGTCAGGGGTTCGAACCCTGGACCTTGGGATTAAAAGTCCCCTGCTCTGCCAGCTGAGCTAACGGCCCGCGGGTGGCATTGTACCACGGTCTGGGACTATTCCCAACTCCATTGGCCGTTCTGGAAAATCACAACTTCACGTCCATCAGGCGTAATGCCCGTAATATCGATATCGTCCGTGCCGATCATAAAATCGACGTGCGTGCTCGAGACGTTAACGCCATGCTCCAGGAGCTCCTCCTTGGACATGTCATACCCACCCTCGATGCATTCGGGGAAACCGACACCCAGCGCGAGATGGCAGCTAGCGTTCTCATCATAGAGCGTGTCATAGAATAGAACGCCACTTTCACGGATCGGCGTGTTCTTGGAGATAAGCGCGACCTCACCCAGATGAGCGGCACCTTCATCGGTGTCAATAATGCTCGCAAGCGTCGCCTTACCCACGCGGGCATCGTAGTCCACTACGCGGCCCGCCTCGAACTTAATCCAAAAATCGTCAACCTTGTTACCGTGGTGAATGAGCGGCATAGCCGAATACACGATACCGTCGGCACGCATACGATCAGGCGAGGTGAAGACTTCCTCGGTGGGAATGTTGGGGAAGAAGGGGTGCCCATCGGGCGTCTTGCCCTTGCCGCCGGCCCACTCGTGACCTTTCGTCATGCCAATCGTCAGATCGGTTCCGTTCGAAGCGGTGTAGTGCAGGCAGTCAAACTGATTATCGTTTAGGAAGCGCAGGTTCTTTTCGAATGCGGCGTCATGGAGTTCCCAGTCGCTCTCCGGGTCCTGGCCATCGGCGCGAGCGGTGTGCAGAATCGCATTCCACAGCTTATAGATTGCAACCTCATCGGCGTCTCCCGGGAACACCTCGCGCGCCCAGGCAACGACCGGCGCGCCGGCGATGCACCACGGGTTGATGTTGTAGTCCAGTCCGCGGCGGAAGACCTTGCACTGCGTGTTCCTTGCCTTAGAAGCTGCAGCAGGCTTAGCGGGATCGATGCCCTTAAGAGCGGCAGGGTCCGCACCCTCGATAAAGATAAAGCAGGCACCATCCTGGGCCAGTGAATCAAGCTGCAGGCGCTTCCACTCGGGCGTCTGCTCAAAATAGCTTTTCTCGACATGCTCGTACGTGAGCCTCGTCACGGCGTCATCGGCCCAAATAACCGTCACGTGACCGGCACCGGAGGCATAGGCCTCCGCGACCACCACGCGCGCAAACGGCGCGCACTCGACCGGAGACTGAACAACAACCTCCTGGCCGGGCTTGACGTTTACGCCCTTGCGGACAACCAGGCGCGCATAGTTTTTAATCTTGGGCTCTAGGGCCTTCATGCCCTCCAGAGCCTCTTCGACCGTCAGGGCAGCTCGAATCATGTGCCACTCCATCTATCTATAGAACAGTAAAAAGGCGCGCCGCAAAAACGACGCGCCTTATATCTTAGCGATAAGTATGCATGCAAACGCTACTTCTTCTTGGAGTCCTTCTTGTCCTCCTCGGCAGCCGAGCGCTCGATAAGGGCGTTGAGCTTGTTCTCGGACATGCCCTCGGCCTGCGTGCGGTACATGTTGCGCAGGGGACGAATACGAACGAAGTCGTAGATGAAGTCACCCAAAATGACGATGTAAGACAAAACGATGCCGACCATCTGGACAGGGCTGGACACCATGCCAGCGGGAGCGAAGTACAGCGAAGCCCAAATGGCCACGACGAGCACCATGCCGATAGTGAGCACGGCCCACCAGATGCGGCGGCGCTTGGTGTAGTCCTCATCCTGCTTGAGAAGGATATTCGACACCGTGTAGATGCGATCCTCCTTGGCGCGCTGCTTAGCCTTGCGGGCGCGCTTCTCCTCTTTAGAGAGGCCCTCGAGGTTCTCGCCCTTCTCGAGCTCTTTGCGGCGTGCCTTAGACGAAGCCGGCACGACGCGGACAGAGCTCGCTGCCTGACGGGCGGGCTTGGCGGATGCAGCGGACTTGCGCGCAACCCCGGTAACCTCGCGGGATTGCGTGCGCTTGTTCGTGGCGCTACGGGTACTCACTTATGCGTTCTCCTTCATGCTTGTGAACTGGGAGCCCGTGATGATCTGGAAGGCCTCGCGATAGCGCTCGGACGTGCCATTGATGACCTCGGCGGGCAGGTGCGGGGTCTCCCCCGTCATATCCCAGTTGGCTTTGAGCCAATTGCGGACGAATTGCTTGTCGTAGCTGGGCTGAATCTTGCCCTCCTCGTAGCTGGCGGCAGGCCAGAAACGGCTGGAGTCAGGCGTGAGGCACTCGTCGATCAGCGTGACCTTGCCATCGATGACACCAAACTCGAACTTGGTGTCGGCAATGATGATGCCACGGGTCGCTGCATACTCGGCGGCAGCCTTGTAGATCTTGAGGGAAAGGTCGCGAATCTGCGTGGCGATGTCCTCGCCCACGATCTCGCAGCAACGCTCGAACGAGATGTTCTCGTCGTGGTCACCGATCTCGGCCTTCGTGGACGGCGTAAACAGCGGCTCGGGAAGCTTGGAAGCCTCGGTCAGGCCCTCAGGCAGCTGGATGCCGCAGACGGTGCCATTCTCGTCGTAGGTCTTCTTGCCCGAACCGGTCAGATAGCCGCGGACGATGCACTCGATAGGAATCGTCTGGGCCTTCTTAACCAGCATGGCGCGGCCGGCGAGGTAGTCACGATACTCAGCAAACTCCTCGGGGAAATCCGCCGGGTCGATGGAAACGAGGTGGTTGGGAACGATGTCGGCAAACTTATCGAACCAGAATGCCGAGATGCGGTTGAGCACCTCTCCCTTAAACGGAATCTCGTCGGGAAGAATGAAGTCGAACGCAGAAATGCGGTCGGTGGCGACCATCAGCAGGTTTTCACCGGCATCATAGATATCACGAACCTTGCCACGGGAATCCGGACGACGCTCCATCGTTGTCACGTGAGTCACTCCTTACCAAAATACGACAGTAATGCGGGTTCTTTCCCGCATGTTTTCGCAAACTCGGAGCGGCAGGGACGAAACCCCTCCTTCACCGAATAGCGAAAAGCTAGTGCTCCATTGTAGTAGATGCCGCGTCCGCCGTGTGCTCGCGAGGCAGATGAATCGTAAAAGTCGTACCCTTTCCAAGCTCCGACTCCACGGATATGTAGCCGTGATGACGCTCGACGATCTGCTTGGTCACGGCGAGGCCCACGCCCAGACCGCCCGCCTCACGGGCACGGCTGGCATCGGCGCGCCAAAAACGGCCGAAGATGCGCGACAAGTCATCCTTGGCAATACCGATGCCGGTATCAGAAACGGCGATGCTGACGTGTTTGCGGTCACTGAGCACCGACACCACGACCCATCCGCCCTCGGGGGTGTAGCGCATGGCGTTGCTCATGAGATTGATGACGCATTGTGTGATCATGTCGGGATCGGCTTCGACGACATCGTCGTGACCTTGGGTCTCGTCAGCAAAGCGCAAGCGCAGATCGCGGTCGACAAACAGGCGCTCCTGGGCATTGACGATGGAACGCACGAAAGGAACCATGTCCACCGGCTCAAGGTTGAGCGGAGCCGTGCTGTTTTCCATGCGCGACAGGTCGAGCATCTGCTGCACCAGACGAGCCAGGCGACGCGTCTCGGAAGCAACAGTCTCCAAGTGCTCATCGTCGGTAGGATATACGCCATCCTGCATGGCCTCGACCGTTGCGAGCATGGCCATAAGCGGAGTGCGAAGTTCGTGAGCCACGTCCGAGGTCAAACGTTTCTCGTGTTTCATATCCTTCTCGAGCGATGTGGCCATCTCATCGAATGTCTCGCCCAGTTGATCGATCTCGTCATCGCCGCGCAAGCCCGTACGAGCAGACAGATCGCCATCGCGAATTTGCTTGGCCGTGCTGGTAATACGGTGAATCGGCTTGGTGAGCATGCGCGACACGAGTGATCCGATAACGACCGAAATGCAAACTGCAACAACCGCAGCAAGGGCCATGGCGTTAAAGGTCTTCTCCCTAAACGCAGAATCTGCCTTGGTGAGCAAGGCATCGGAGCCGATGGCCCACAGCTTTACTTGTCCGACATGCTCGCCGGAAGACGTTATGATTTCGACGTTTGCAACGCTATCGGAGCCGGTGGGAGCCGACGAAACCGGACTATGCGATGCTTTTTTCCCGCTCGAGCTGCTCGACGGCGATTCGTTCTCGCGCACATCGGCGGTCGCGCTTGCCGAAGGCCATGAGTCGTCATAAACGACAACGCCTTTCTTGTTGACGACCTGCATACCCAAATCGTCGGACACCAAACTCGATGTCGCGACCGTACGTAGCTCGCCCGCAGTCCAATTGCCGTTTTCCTCATACGACGTCGCAAGCTTTTCGGCAGCGGAATTTGCGATTTCGACGATATTGGAGCGCGTGTAATCCGAAAAGACCGTGCCCCACACAACAGAGACCACGCCCACCAGCACCAATACCGTCATGAGCGATGTCAGAGCAAAAGCAAGTGCCATGCGCGAGGGATAGCTCATCGTTGGCCGTGAATCGGAACGAGGCGTGTTCCAACTAGCCTTGGAACCCGCCTCGCTCTCCTGCTTGTGCTTTTGTCCGATTTCAAAGCGCGCAGGTGTCATATGTGATTTCCCTATTTCTCGTCCGACTTATCGGTCTTGGCCGGAGCCTCGAAGCGATAGCCGACACCGTGGACGGTGTAGAGCCACTTGGGCTTCTTGGGATCATCGCCCAGCTTGGCGCGAAGGTTCTTCACGTGGCTATCGATGGTGCGCTCATAGCCCTCAAAGTCGTACCCAAGCACCTTCTCGACCAGCTCCATACGGTTGTAGACACGGCCGGGATGACGAGCAAGCGTGGTGAGCAGCTTGAACTCGGAAGCCGTCAGATCGACTTCCTTGCCTTCGACCAAGATCTTGTGGCCCGAGATATCGATGACCAGATCGCCGAAGTCGAGTACCTCGACGGCGGGCTCGTCGACCTGGTGGGCACGACGGAACAGGGCGCGTACACGGGCGACAAGCTCGCGCGGCGAGAACGGCTTAATCAGATAGTCGTCGGCGCCGAGCTCAAGACCGATAATACGGTCCTCGATCTCGCCCTTGGCAGTCAGCATGATGATAGGGACATCCGAGGTATCGCGAATGGTGCGGCAAACGCGCTCGCCGGGGATCTTGGGGAGCATAAGGTCGAGCACGACCAGGTCAAACTGATGCTTCTCGAACTCCTCGATCGCGGACTGGCCGTCGCCGACACCCACAACCCAGTAGCCTTCGCGCTCGAGATAGGCAGCGACGGCGTCACGGATTGCCTTCTCATCCTCGACCAGCAGAATCTTTTTTGCATCTGAAGCCATAACACGGCCCCCCTGTCTCAATCAGCTAAGAACAAGCCCATTTTAACGCACCTGAGCCCGCCGGATGCCACTATGACGCGGCAGCTCGGCGGGCGGTACTCACAATTACAACGCGTTTATTCCCCTGTTGGCGCCTTTTTAACCCCTCTAAGCTTAAAGAGAGAATAGGCGTGCGGTGACCGTCTCGGGTATACCCTGGCTGTTGCGCACCGTGGCGTACGTAAGGAATGAGTCCGATTTTCCCGCCGTAGCTGGATAATCGCCATATTCCAAAGCGCGGTCGGGCGACAGTAGCGAGCCATAGGTCTTGGCAGAGGTGTCGATGAGAAAATGCGATGACTGCACCTTAACGAGATATTTATTCTTCTTGCCGGCAGCACATGCGAGCGGCTCGCGGGACAGGAAGAGGTATGGCCCTCCCTCATTACCGATATACGTGCCCATGTTGCCTAGGCTGCCCACGCCACTATAGGTCGCCTCGATAGAAAACACGAAGGTATCGCCCATATATACGGCCTCGAAAGGCGAGACTGACGAGGGAAGGACTAGCTGGGCACGTTTGGTGTTGTTGCCATCGGTCAGATCGATTGCCGTTATGCCGTAGTAGACGCCCTCGTCGTTGCGGACACGCGGCGAGATGGTCAAAATGCCGTCGCTCACGCGCGGGGCCGACGCAAAGCGGCCCGTCGATTTCCAAATTGTCTCGGCCTTGGATTCATCAAGCGAGCGACGATAGCAAAACGAATCACTACTCGTTTTATTGCCGCCTGCCGAAGGCATTTTATACCAGATGGCTGATGACCCGAACGCCGTAAACAGTGGCGGATCGTAGTCCTTGCCACCTCGATCGAGCTCAACCACGTCGCCAGAGAGCGAAGCGCCCGACAGATTTTGAGCGTAGAGCTTCCACGATGAACTGGCAAAGTTCATCTCAACCCACGCAAACACGCCGTCGCCGGCACGGACATCGTAAAAAGCATATCCCGTGCCCTCGATAGGATTCTCAATTAATGTGGTAAGCGAGCCATCGCCCAGGTTGAGCACACCGAGTGTGTTGGCGTGCAGTGCCGATGCGGGCGCCATCATTGCCGCAGCATAGTCACCATCGCAGTAGTACAGCAACGTGCCCAGCGGCAGCGTCCACGATGCCGCCGGCTCAAAATCGATGTCAACTGCCTCGTACTCATCAGTGATCGAGACAATCTTCGAATCGTCCTTGATAACCTGCGGCTCGCCAGCGGCATCATCACTGGTGCCTGTTTTTTTCGAACATCCGGCAAGCGCCGTGGCAGCGCTCGCGGCAACTCCACCGAGCACAAAGCCGCGGCGCGATATTCCGTTCTTGATGTGGTCGGCGATACCCATTAGGCGATCTCGGCGCGAGCGGCATCGATAGCGCGCGTAAGCTGATCAGCGCAAGAGGTCTTCTTCATGCCGCAGGTATTGCCGGCAAGAACCTCGATCACACGGTCGGCAGGAGCGCCCTCGACCAGTTTGGAGATGGCCTTGAGGTTGCCATCGCAGCCGCCGGTAAACTCAACGCCCAGCACCTTGCTGCCGTCATCGGAAAGGTCAAGGTGAATATTGCGAGCACACACGCCCTGAGGCTTGTAATCAAACGAAATCATGCGATCCCCTCTCAGAATGTTATTCGAGACGACTATTATCCCCGTCTTTCCCTAAATGCAACGAGGCGCTTTGCCGGCAACACACATTACCAGCAAAGCGCCCTAAAAAGCTAACGTTATGCCCGAACCTACTCGAAGCTCAGCTGCTCCAGACGATCAAAGACCGTGTCGATACGGGTGAGGAAGTCCCACGGATCAAAGATCTCGTCGAGCTTCTCCTGACTGACGGTGCAGCGCGGGTCGGCCTCGAGACGCTCCTTAAAGGTGGGGCCGGAGACACAATCCTGTACCTCATGCCAGGTTGCCATGGCGTTCTCCTGCACAATGGCGTACGCGTCCTCGCGGGTGATGCCCGTATCGACGAGGGCCAGCAGCACCTTGGAGGAGAAGATGAGGCCGCGGGTCTTATTGAGGTTGGCCATCATGCGGGCAGGGTACAGCTGCAGGCCGTCGATAACGCGGATGAGGCACTGGAACATGTGGTCGAGGGCGATGAAGCTGTCGGCCTGGGCGACACGCTCGGCAGAGGAGTGCGAAATGTCACGCTCGTGCCACAGGGCGACGTTATCGAAGGCAACCTGAGCGTTGGACTTCACGACGCGCGACAGACCGCAGACCTTCTCCATGGTGATCGGGTTGCGCTTGTGCGGCATGGCGGAGCTGCCCTTTTGACCCTTGCGGAACGGCTCCTCGGCCTCGAGGGTATCAGTCTTCTGCAGATTGCGAACCTCGGTAGCGATGCGCTCACAGGTGGCCGCGGTGGTGGCAAGAACGCCGGCGAGATAGGCGTGATGGTCGCGGCTGATAACTTGCGTGGACAGCGGGTCATGAACCAGGCCCAGGTGCTCGCAGACATACTCCTCGACAAACGGCTCGATGGAGCTGTACGTGCCGACAGCACCCGAGATGGCACCGAAGGCAACATTCTTGCGGGCGTCCTCAAGGCGATCCAGATCGCGCTTGAGTTCCCAGGCCCAAGAGCCGAACTTCATGCCGAAGGTCATCGGCTCGGCGTGGATGCCATGAGTGCGGCCGGCACAGAGCGTGTTGCGCTCCTCAAAGGCGCGACGCTTGCAAATCTCGCCGAGCTTCTTGACGTCCTCGATGATCAGGTCGCAGGCCTGGGTGAGCTGGTAGCACAGAGCCGTGTCGCCCAGATCGGAGCTGGTCATGCCATAGTGAACCCAGCGGCTGGGCTTGGGGTCGCCCTCGGGAACATCGGCGTCGATGTACTCCTTCATGTTGGTCAGGAAGGCGATGACGTCGTGGCGCGTGACCTCCTCGATCTCGTCGACCTTTGCCTTCTCAAAGTTAGCATGGTCGCGGATCCACTGGGCTTCGTCTTTAGAAATGCCGATCTTGCCGAGCTCCGCCTGGGCCTCACAGGCCAGGACCTCGATCTCCTGCCAAATGGCGTACTTGTTCTCGAGGGAGAAGATGTGTCCCATCTCCGGGCGGGTATAGCGATCGATCATAGCGGCTCCTTTTTGGTTATTGGCACGTTGGTCGCAACCCAACCATTGTACCGTGTGCAGGTGCAAGTATGGGCAGCAGGCATTAACCTAACATTTTGGAATTGGAGCAAGCAACGGGACGTCCGCGTATTTGCTTCGCAAATCCGCACCGGCTTCAGGCGCCTGCCGGCGCCTTCGCCTGCTCGCTACAAACGCTTCGCGTTTGTTTTACGCTCGCACCCTGGCGGGTTCGAGTCCCGGCACTTTATTGAAAAAGGCACGGTAGCGAAACGTTACCGTGCCTGAAATTCGAATGGAGCGGGCAACGGGACTCGAACCCGCGAGTGTCAGCTTGGGAAGCTGATGCCTTACCACTTGGCGATGCCCGCTTGTGTGTTGGCTAGTATAACGCGGTTGTCTTGTTCGATACAAGGGTGGCGATGCTTGTTTTAGCTGTGGAGATTCGTTTTAAAATCGCGTCAATTGTGGAGACGAGGACCTTTGACCTCCTGTTCTCCTTATCTTCTACCTGCGCTTTTACTTGATTGTTGTATTTGAGCTCAATTTGTCAGGAATTGGGCAAGCTTTTGGTCAGGCTCCGGTACTTACCCGCATGAACCTCGGGGGTAGCCTCATCCTACGCGTCGCAACCTCCCCATGCGGCGCACGAGGGATAAGGAGCAGCCATGTCCAACGCACCCACGCACTCTGTCCACAGCGCAATCGCAACAGGTCCGCTGCTCCTGCTCCTCTTCCTGCTGTTCGGCTGCCTGGCACCGGGAGCCGCATTTGCCGTCGATGGCTACGACCAGCTCGGCTTCCGTACTATTAGCGATGATTGTGGGCCCTTCTTCATCGGCAAATATGAAGCTCAAGACGCCTCGATTGCCTACTGCATGAACCAGGAACGCCCCGGGCCCACCAAGCCGGGCGGTCCATGGCTCAACTTTGATCAAGGCTGGGTGTGGCTCGACGACGAGTTCGCGGCAATCGTTTGTCACGGATATCCTACCGCCACGTCGTTTGGCGGTTACCATCTTTCACCCGATCGCGCCCGCGCCGCCACCCAGCTTGCCGTATGGATGCTCAACGGCACTACCCATGTCGACGGCACCTACTCCTACACGACCGCTCAGGGCAAAACCAAGAGTGGGCACTTTACCGCCGACAATGAAGTCGTGGCGGCTGCGCGGTGGCTCCACGACAGCGCAAAATCAGGAAGCATCAAAGCCGCTCCGCACCGCGCGCGGCGCTATCTAGGAACCGTATCGGGCGGCAGCAAACGTCAAGACATGCTCTATGTACTACCGGCGGTCTCTGTTTCCTTCCAAAAGCAGTCTGCAAACGCTGCCATTACCAGCGGAAACAATACTTATCAGTTTGACGGGGCAACATTCGATGTTTTTGAGAGCGCCAGCGGCGCGCGTGTCGGCACCGTTCAGATGGACAGCAACGGTCGAGCGCAGGCAACACTCCTACCCAACACGGCATACTACCTAGTTGAGACAACAGCGCCAGCTGGTTATATCCCCCGGCACGATCGCATTGCCTTTACCACGACGGATAACGGCGGATACGTCACCATTGATGAACAACCCGGCACCATTACCTTGCGCATTGTAAAGCTCGACGCCGCAACGAATGCAGGCCCCCAAGTTGGGGCTTCGCTCGCAGGAGCAGAATTCGTGTGCGTATCGCAATCAACTCCTGGATGGACACAAACTCTCAGAACCGATGAAAGCGGTCGAGCTACCCTCACCGATGTCCCCCTGGGAACCTTTACCATCTATGAATCGAAGGCGCCCGAGGGCTATTTGCCCTCCGGTGACAGTTGGTCTTACACCGTTGGAGCCGACCAACTCGGCGATTCAGGCGTGGTCGAGATCGAATCTCGCGTTTCCGATATCCCCATTGCGTTTGACCTTGAGATTTCCAAATTCAAGGACTACGGCAATAGCGATCAATCCGGCCTGGAGCAGCCGGCAGGAGATGTTGTCTTTGAGGTTGTCAGTAACAGCTCTCAGCAGGTTGTTGGCACACTGACTACAAACATCTATGGCTTTGCCTCCACCAAAGACCAGCCCGAAGCATGGTTCGGCACAGGCAAGCGACCAGCCGGTGTCCACGGAGCCGTCCCATACGACCGCGCCGGCTACACGGTTCGTGAGGTTCCGGAAACCGTCCCCGAGGGTTTTAAACGTGCGGGGGAATGGACCGTCGAGGCCAATCAGATTTCCGACGGCGCCGAGCTTCAATATATCGTGGACAACCACGCTCTGTCGACGCATCTCCAGATTGTAAAACGCGATGCCCAGACAGGCGCTTCTGTTCCCCTAGCCGGATTCACCTTCCAACTCCTCGACAGCAATCACAAACCTGTCTCACAAACATGCTGGTATCCAGAACATAACGTAATGGACACCTTTACGACTGACGCGACCGGCACCGTCACACTGCCCGAATCGCTCGTGCCGGGCACCTATTATGTACGCGAAACCTCGGCCAAAGAGCCCTATCTTGTCGGCGGAGAGATCGAGGTAAACATACCCGCCGATATAAACCTAACGCCCGTTGCAATCGTCTCGTATTATGACCACGCCGCGACCGGAAACATCAGGATCGTTAAAACCGATGCCGTAGACGGCAGCAGCCTCGCGGGCGCCATCTTTGAGATCCGTGCCTCAGGTGATATCGTGCGCCCCGACGGTAGCATTGCCGCGCTCGACGGTGAGACTGTCGCTGCCGTCACGACGGATGAAACTGGAGAAGCACGCGCGGACGACCTCCCGCTGGGATCTGGCACCGCACGCTACGAGGTTGTCGAGACTCAAGCGCCGACCGGCTTCTTACTCGACCGAACGCACCATATCGTCGACCTTACCTATGCCGACCAGAAAACACCCGTTGTGGAAGCACGGCTTAACGTATCCGACGATTACACCAAGGTTGATATCTCCAAGGTCGATGCAAGCGGAGAGCAGGAAGTGAAAGGCGCACAGCTCACCTTATATGGTCCCGATAAAACCGAAATAGACTCCTGGACCTCATCCGACAAGCCGCACCGCATCGAACATCTTGCACCCGGCACCTACTCGTTGCGCGAAACGATGTCTCCGCGGACCTATGACCTTGCCGAGGAGATAACGTTTGAAATAAAGGATACGGGAGAAGTCCAATCCGTCGCGATGAAGGATGCGCCCATCGAGATCAAAGGACAGGTCGACAAGCGTCAGGAACTTGTCCAACCTATCGGGAAGGGTCTGTTGGCTAACGGCGATGGAAAAAACCGCGCCGCGATGCAAACCAATACGGATGGGCTTTTCTCCTATACCATCGATGCTCGAAACGATTCCGCTACTTGGGTTGATGAGTTTACGATTACCGATGATCTTGAGTGCGCCAAAGACGGCACGGCGAGATTCGTCTCAATCGAAACCCCCGTCGCCATCGGCGACCTCAACGGCCTGTGCAACGTGTGGTATCGCACGACGCCGTTGGACTCGACAGACGTCGATGAGCCGGCAAACGCGACGCTTGACGATGGGCACGAAAATCCTTGGCTTGAGTCCGACGAAGTAAAAGAGAGTCTGGGTGAGGATTGCCGCCTCGTCGATTACGACGGCTGGCACCTCTGGAAGGCGGATGTCTCGACCACGGAATCCACCACACTCGAGGCGAAAGAACTCGACCTTGCATCCAATACCGTCGTGACGGGCATTCGCATTGAATACGGTGCGGTAGCCGCCGACTTTACGACTCGAAGCGATGCGGATTCTTGGACCCGTGATGATCTCAAAGATGAGCACGACGACCTTGACGATGCCAAAGCAATCCTTGGCACAGATGCTTGGGGCGCAGTCGTGCACATGCAGGCAACGTCGGCTTATACACCCCAAACCGCACTCACCAACAGCGCACGCGTCGATCTTTGCCGCAACGGCGGCGGCGATAAACTTGAGTCACATGACGAGGACCGTGTCATTCAACGCTGTACCCTACCGCAGGACCTACCGACAACAGGATCAGCTCCCATCGCCGCTTGCATCACCGCGCTCCTGACCTCGGGTGCCGCAGCCCTATGGTTCGCTCGCCTTAGGTCAATCCCAAAGAAGCGTTAGCGCGATGAAAAAGCGGGCGAGCCAGT
>OLZI01001064.1_pt1 | contig 15865 bp, 13 predicted proteins | sample 1674061 | NCBI WGS metagenome assembly OLZI01 (sample SAMEA103958139, study PRJEB25191) | human gut metagenome | biome: human-associated habitat [ENVO:00009003]; feature: intestine environment [ENVO:2100002]; material: feces | place: Germany | collected 2013/2015 | reverse complement strand
AGCTGCGCAGCTATCTGGAACAGACCCGCCACCTGCGGCACGATTTCCGCCAGCATCTGCATGTGATCTCCGGCCTGACCGAGGCCGGGCGGCTGGACGAACTGAAAAGCTACCTGAGCCAGTACGAGAGCGAGCTCAGCGATGCCCGGCCCACCCTGTGTGCCAACGCTGCGGTGGATGCGCTTGCCGGCCACTACGATTATGAGGCCCGGAGACAGGGCATTCCGGTGGAATGGAAACTGGAACTGCCCAGATTCCTGCCCCTGCCGGAAGCCGACCTGTGCACCATTCTTGGCAATCTGCTGGAAAATGCGCTCCATGCCAGCCAGAAGCTGCCGCCGGAAGAACGGCAGGTCAAGGTGCTGGCCCGGATGCTCAGTCCGGCCATGATGGGCTTAATGGTGGAAAACCGCTACGATGGTGTGCTGAAAAAGCAGGGCCGCGTTCTGCACTCCACCAAACATGACGGACAGGACATCGGCCTTGTTTCCGTCGAAACTGCCGTGCACAGGTATAACGGCAATCTGACGGTGGAAACGGGCGGCAACGTTTTCCGGGCCAATGTGCTGCTGAACCTGTAGAATATTCCTGCCCTCAGGCACCGGCTTTTTTGCACAAGCCGGTGCTTTTTGGTTGCACTTTCCCCGGGAAATCGGTATACTTAAACGAAAGACTGGGTACAGCAGGGCAGGAGGGGAGCGTATGGCACCGAACAAAACTACGCGGGGCGGGATCTCCCTGCGCCGCAGGGTCACGGCATGGCTTGCCGCGATTTTGCTGGTAACGATGCTTTCCAACGGCATCGCCACGGTGGTGGGTCAGTGGGCCGTGCGCGCCTTTGACGCGCTGCTGGCCGACAACGCCGCCTGTTACACGGTGCAGGATGCCATCAAGGACGAAACACAGGCTTTTGCACGCTATGTGCGGCAGCCCACCTCGGAAAGTGAGCAGGTCTACACTGCCGCCTGCGCTGCGGCCGAACAGAGCCTTGCGGCCCTGCCCTTCGATTATGCCCGCATCGGTGCGGAACGCTATGCCCGCACATGGAACCTTTTGCAGGGCTACGAGGGCTACCGGCAGGAACGGGACGCCTTTTTACAGCTTTCGCCCGCAGCGGATACCTACATTGAACGGATGTACTATGTGATGGCCCTGCAGGATTATCTTGCCGAGTATGCACTGCGGCTGACGCAGGCCACACTGGAACAGGAAAATACCCTTTACAGCAGCACGGCAGCCCACATCCGGCATCTGCCATGGCTGTATCTGGGCCTGTTCCTGACGGCGGCAGCACTGATGGTGCTGCTGGTGCGGGGGCTGAGCCGCGTGGTGGTGCGCCCGCTGCTGGAGCTGGCGCAGGCTTCCCGCAGCATTGCCGAGGGGGATCTTTCCGGTCCGGATCTGCCGATAAAAAGCAGCGACGAGGTGGGGCGGCTGACAGGCACCTTCAACCAGATGAAGCACGCCATGGCTCAGCAGCTGAGCACCCAGCAGGCCCTGCACCGGGAAGAGGTGCGGAACCTTGCATTGGAAAAAGATCTGGAACACACCCGGCTGGAGGTGCTCAAGAGTCAGGTGAACCCGCATTTCCTGTTCAATACCCTGAACATGATCTCCTGCATGGCCCGGCTGGAGGACGCTTCCACCACCGACCAGATGATCGTGCATCTGGGCAGCCTTTTCCGGCACAATCTGCGCACCAAGCGTCAGCAGATCACGCTGGAAGAGGAACTGGACGGGCTGGAAGATTATATCTATCTGCAGCAGATGCGGTTCGATGGACGCATTACGGTGGAAAAGAGCATCCGGGTGCAGCCTGCGGCGGTGCTGGTGCCGTCCTTTATACTGCAGCCGGTGGTGGAAAATGCATACTCTCACGGGCTCAAGTCCTGCGAGGAAGGCGGGCACATCCTGCTGCGGGCATGGATGCAGGGCAGCGTGCTGGTGCTCACGGTCGCGGACAACGGCAGGGGAATGACGGCAGAGGAACTGGATACCCTGCAGGCCCGGATCGCCCAGAGTGAGCAGACCGGCCGCAGCATTGGGCTTGGCAATATTTCCCGCCGCATCGGGATGCTGTATCCGGGCGGCAAAATGCAGGTATACAGCCGCGCAGGCCGCGGCACAGTGGTGCGGTTTGAGATCCCACAGACGCAGTGGACGGAAGAAAGGGAGGGAGAACCTTCGTGAAGTGCAAATTGCTGGTGGCAGAGGATGAATTGATCGAGCGCAAGGTGCTGTGCAAGACGCTGCAGAAATATCTGGGGGATCTGATCAGCCTGTACGAGGCGAAAAACGGCAGGGAAGCCATGGAGCTCTTTGCCCGCGAAGCACCGCAGGTGGCGGTTCTGGACATTGAAATGCCCGGCTTCACCGGGCTGGAAGTGGCCCGCAAGATCCGCGAGACAGACAAAAATTGTGCGATCCTGTTCCTGACCGGATTTGACAAGTTTGACTACGCGCGGCAGGCAATCTCCGTGCGGGCCATGGAGTATCTGCTCAAGCCCTACAACGAGCAGGAACTGGTGTTTGCGGTGGAGGAAGCCATCCGGCAGGTGTCGGTGCAGCTGCCTGCCCGCCCGCTGCAAGCTCCTGTGCCGGAGGAGCCTGTCCGCCCAGAGGAGGACGGGGATATGCGCACCGCCATCATCCGGGCCGAGATCGGCAGCTTCATCGATGCCCACTATCGGGAAGATATCTCCATGCAGGATGCCGCAGCTGCCCTGCGTTACTCGGATGCTTACTTCTGCAAGCTGTTCAAACAGTGTTTCAAGGTGAACTTTTCGGCCTATCTGAACGAATACCGGGTGAACAGGGCCCGTCAGCTGATGCTGGACCCGCGCCTGAACATGAAGGACATCGGTGCTGCTGTGGGCTACAGCGATGCCAACTATTTTACAAGGGTGTTCAAGCGCCTGACGGGCCAGACCCCTTCGGAGTACCGCATGGCCGCAGCGGAAAAAGCAGTACAAGGATAAATCGGATAGAAAAGAAGCGCTCGTCCTTTCCTGCCTGTCAGCAGGAGAAGGACGGGTGCTTCTTTGTTTTTGCCAGTTTCTTTCGTCTGAGGGATGCAAAAATTGTACTTGGATACAACAAAGATAAAATCGTGCTGCGTTTCGCAAAATAATCCGGTTTCGCAAAAATTTACGGTTTGTTAAAATCTAATCATAGAAAAAGAGAGAAAAGAGAGGATGCAATTCATGAAGAGAAGAACGTTTCTGTCGCTGATGGGCGCTGCGGCACTGACCAGCGGCATGATGTTCACCGGCTGCGGAGCAGGCTCCGACGGCGATGACCGCAAGATCGTGCGCATCGGCCATGTGCAGTCCCAGACCCACCCGGATCATCTGGGACTGGAAGCCTTTGCCAACTACATCAACGAGAAGCTGGGCGACAAGTACCGCGTGGAGGTGTACCCCAGCGAGCTGCTTGGCTCTCAGACCGAAATGGTGCAGCTGACCCAGACCGGTGCCATCGACTTTGTGGTGGCATCCACTGCCATCATGGAGACCTTCAGTGCCAAGTACCAGATCTTCAACCTGCCGTATCTGTTCTCCGGCGTAGAAGCCTACCACGAGGCAATGGACGACCCCGAGGTGACCGATCCGATTTTCAAGACTACCTCCAAGGCCGGTCTGGAAACGGTGGCATGGCTGGACGCAGGCACCCGCAACTTCTACACCATCAAGACCCCCATCAACCAGCCTTCCGACCTGAAGGGCCTGAAGATCCGCGTGCAGCAGTCGCCCACCAACGTGGAAATGATGCGCCTGCTGGGCGGCACGGCCACCCCTATGGGCTTCGGTGATGTGTACACTGCATTGCAGGCCGGTATTCTGGATGGTGCCGAGAACAACGAGCTGGCCCTGACCGATAACGGCCACGGTGATATCTGCAAGTATTATTCCTACGATATGCACCAGATGGTGCCGGATCTTCTGGTGGCAAACTACGCCTTCCTGAACGGGCTCAGCGACGAGGAGCGCGCCATCTTTGAAGAGGGCTTTCAGATCGTGAAGAGCACCGAGCAGGATGCATGGGAGGATGCTGTGGCCGAGGCCAAGGACAAGGCTGAGAATGAGCAGCATGTCAACTTCATCTATCCGGACACTGCACCGTTCCAGGAGGCCATGGCCCCCCTGCACGATTCCGTGCTGGCAGCAAATCCGGAGCTGCAGCCCATTTATGATCGGATCCAGCAGCACAACGCTGCCCATACTGCGGACTGAGGAGGAGCATCATGGAAAAACTGAGAAATACTCTGAACAAGCTGCTCAACCTGCTGGCAGGCCTGAGCATGACGGTCATGGTGGTGCTGACTACCTATCAGGTCATCGTCCGTTACATCTTCAATTCGCCCTCCACATGGTCGGAAGAGCTGGTGGGCTATCTGTTCGGCTGGAGCACCATGCTGGGCGCTACCATCGTTTCCGGTGAGCGCGGCCACATGAACATCCCCGTGCTGGTAGACCGGTTCAACCCCACCATGCGCAAGGCGTTCCACATCTTTGCCGAGGTCATCGCCTTCATCTTCTCTGCTGCCATTCTGGTCTTCGGCGGTTTTCAGGTGTCCAAGCTGGCAATGGGCCAGCAGACTTCCTCGCTGGGCGTGGCCGTGGGTGTGTTCTACTGGGTCATGCCGATCTGCGGCGTGATCATTCTGGTGTATTCCGTGCTGAATATTATTGGCATCGCCAACGGTTCCATCTGTCTGGATGCCCCGGAGGATGCAGACTTTGCAAAGGTGGAAGCCGAAATGGCCGCCGATGCTGACAAGGACAACAAGGAGGACTAAGCTGTGGCAATTCAAGCATTACTCGTGATCCTGGCAGTGCTGCTGGTGCTGCTGTTTCTCGGCGTGCCTATCTCGTACGCCATTGCAGTCTCTTCGCTGACTGCCATCCTTTCTTCCATTGATCTGAACGTGGCAGTGCTGACGGCTGCTCAGCGCACCTTTGTGGGCATGAGCAAGTTCAGCCTGACCGCCATTCCGTTCTTCATTCTGGCGGGCAACATCATGAATCAGGGCGGCATCGCCAAGCGCCTGGTGGATTTCGTCATGGCCATTCTGGGCAAGCTGCCCGGCGCACTGCTGGTGACCAACATCGGCACCAACGCCCTGTTCGGCGCCATTTCCGGCTCCGCCTCCGCCGCGGCTGCCGCCGTCGGCTCCATGATCCGCGACGGTGCCGAGGAGCAGGGCTACGACCCCGCCGTTACTGCTGCCACCAACGCCGCTTCTTCCTGCTCCGGCCTGCTGATCCCGCCGTCCAACGCTCTGATCACCTACTCTTTGGCGTCCGGCGGTACCTCTGTGGCGGCGCTGTTCATGGCCGGTTACATCCCCGGCATCATCTGGGCACTGTGCTGCTGTGTGGTGGGCGTGCTTCTGGCTGTCAAGCTGGGCTATAAAGGCACTCCCGGCAAGTTCGACTGGAAAAATCTCGGCGTATGCACCCTGCGCGCCCTGCCTTCTCTGTCCCTGATCATCGTGGTCATCGGCGGCATCATCGGCGGCGTGTTCTCTGCCACCGAGGGCTCTGCCATCGCGGTCGTCTACGCGCTGGTGCTGGCTTTCTGCTACCGTTCCATCAACCTGAAAAGCCTGTGGAAGATCATTGTGGACTCTGCCAAGATGTCCGGCATGGTGGTGTTTCTGGTGGGTGTTTCCAACATTCTGGGCTGGGTCATGGCTTTCTTGCAGATCCCGGATGCTGTGGCGGCTGCCCTGCTCAGCCTGACCAGCAACAAGTATGTGATCCTGCTTATCATGAACGTGATCCTGCTGGTGTCCGGCACCTTCATGGACGTGACCCCGGCCATCCTTATCTTCACCCCGCTGTTCCTGCCCATCTGCCAGAGCTTTGGCATGAGCACGGTACAGTTCGGTCTGATCCTCGTGTATAACCTGTGCATCGGCAACATTACCCCGCCCGTGGGCAATGCACTGTTCGTGGGCATCAAGGTGGGCCGCACCTCGCTTGCCAAGGTCATGCCGTACATGCTCATGTACTATGTGGCCATCATCGGCGGTCTGCTGCTGGTTACCTTTATCCCGGCAGTGTCTACCGCACTGCCTCAGGCAATGGGCCTGATGTAATTGAGACCTCTCCTTTTTCTTCTCCTAAAAGGCGGTACCTGCTTTGCGGCGGGCACCGCCTTTTCCTGTTGCACGAACCTGTGCCGCTGCGGTATACTATCAGCAAAAGGAGAGTGAGACAAGATGCGCAGACGGACTTTTCTGGCCGGGCTGGGCCTTGCTGCGCTGCAGCTGGCAGGCTGTGCCGCGCAGCCGCAGACCGTGCCGGACTTTGTGCTGACCTATGCCGACAACCAGCCTGCCGGGTATCCCACTACGCAGGGTGCGCAGTATTTTGCAGACCTTGTGCAGCAGCAGACCGGGGGCAGGGTGGTCGTTCAGGTCAAGGCGAACGGCGAGTACGGCTCAGAGCAGCAGGTGTGGGAGCAGCTTGCCATTGGCGGCGTGGATTTTGCGCGTGTGTCGCTGTCGGTGGCCGCCGATGATCTGCCCCGGCTCAATGTGCTGCTGTTGCCGTACCTCTATCGGGATGCCGACCATATGTGGCGTGTGCTGGATGGCAGCATCGGGGAGGCGTTTTTGCAGGATTTTACCGCGCAGGGCATGGTGGGCCTGAGCTGGTATGACGCAGGTGCCCGCTCCTTCTATGCCCGTCAGCCGGTGCGCAGCCTGAGCGACCTGCAGGGCAAGACCGTCCGCGTACAGGACTCCCAGATCGTGATCGATATGATCCGCCTGCTGGGTGCAGTGCCGGAAACTTCGGCCTACAGTGACGTCTACTCGGCCTTTGAGACCGGACAGATCGATGCTGCTGAGAACAACTGGCCAGCCTACTATTCCATGGAGCACTACAAGGTGGCGCGGTACTACATGGCCGATGAACACAGCCGCGTGCCGGAGGTGCAGCTTGCTTCCGGCCGCACATGGAATGCACTGCCGGAGGAATACCGGCAGATCCTGCAGGAATGCGCCCGGGCATCGGCACAGTATGAGCGCCAGCTCTGGGCACAGGAGGAAACAACGGCCCGCGAAGCGGCGTTGGCGGGCGGGTGCCGGGAATTGCCGCTGCCCGAAGAAGAAATGCAGAACTTCCGCCAGCTGGTTCAGCCGCTGTACCAGAAATACTGTGCCGACTATCTGCCGCTGGTGGAAGAGATACAGCGGAATTGAGGCTGCTAAAGAATGATTCAAAAATACTCTCTTAATATTTCCTAAGAAATCTTTCGTGGAAAACGCGGCAGCAGGCTGGTATACTGAAAGAAATGAATGAAAACTGGGAGGAAAAGAGAATGGCAGGACAGACGATTCTGATCGTGGAGGACGACCCGGACATCCGGGACGGTGTGCGCATCCTGCTGTCAGGGGAAGGCTATCATATTCTGGAGGCGGAAAACGGCCTGCGGGCATTGGAACTGTTCAACCCGGAGGTGGATCTTGTCATTCTGGACATCATGATGCCGGGCATGAGCGGCCTGCGCGTGTGTGAGGAGCTGCGCAAGAGCTCAACGGTGCCCATCCTGTTCCTCACCGCAAAATCGCAGGAATCCGATAAGCTGCTGGGCCTGACTGCGGGCGGCGACGACTATCTGGCAAAACCCTTCTCCTTTACGGAGCTCAGTGCCCGGGTCAAGGCACTGCTACGCCGGTACTGCGTCTATCTGGGCAAGGAGCAGGCGCCGCAGAAGCCGCGAACACCACGCTGGAAGCGCACGGCGTGCGGCTTGCGCTGGACTGCAACCGGGTATGGGTGGATGAGCGGGAGGTGGACCTGACCGAGACCGAATACAAGATTCTGCGGCTGCTGATGCAGAACCCGCAGCGCATCTATTCCATCCAGGTCATCTACGAAACGGTGTGGAACGAGCCTTATTATTATGTCTCCAACGGCACGGTGATGGTGCACATCCGCAATCTGCGCATGAAGGTGGAGGATGATCCGCAAAACCCCGCCCGTATCTGTACCGTGTGGGGCAAAGGCTACCGCTTTGCTGCCGGAGAGGAAGGCCGCTTATGAAAGAGCATCACGGCCTTGCAAAACAGTTCATACGCATCATTGCACTGGCGGCGCTGGAAAGCGTGCTGCTGCTGACAGTATCGCAGGTGGTGCTTGCCAAGGGGCTGCGCTTCTGGTTCAGCCGCACGGAGGTACAGCAGCACGCCACCCAGAAACAGGTGCAGGAGCTGCAGAGCTATGTGACCGAACATCACCTTGCCAGTACCGATGTAAAGGAATTGACAGACTGGAGCCATAAGCGGCGCTATACCCTGCTGGAACTCTACCGGGGCCAGACGATGATCTACTCTTCGTTTGCACCCAAAGACGGGATGATCTCGTTTCTGCCACAGAACGGTACATCGGATCATAACCCGGGTGTTCTGGTGGATAAGACCGACTTTTACGATTGGCTGCCCTGCTACACGCTCACCTTTGCAGACGGCGAGGTGAGCGCGATGCTCTATTACAACGGCTTCAATACCTATTACGGCATCGGGTGCGAGATCTTGCTTTCCCTGTGCATCTTATGGTGGTTCCCGAGCCTCTTCCTGCTGCACTGCCGCAGGATCGTGCGCTACGTCGTGCAGCTCAGCGAGGAGATCCAGGCCATGGAGGGCGGCGATCTGGATCACCCCATTACCATCCGCGGCAGCGATGAGATCACCACGCTGGCGTCCTGTCTGGATTCCATGCGGGTGACCTTGCGCCAGCAGCAGGAAGAGGAGGCGCAGGCATCGGCCAAGGTGAAGAACCTCATCACCGAAATGTCTCACGACCTGCGCACGCCGCTGACCACCCTGCTGCTGTATACCGAGATCCTGCGCTGCCGCAAGTACGAAACGCCGGAACAGGCCGACAATTACCTGAACAAGATCGACGCGAAGGCCCGGCAGATCAAGCAGCTTTCGGATAATCTGTTCGAGTATGCGCTGGTCACCCGGGATACCGTGGCCGTGCTGGACCCGCCCGCACATTTTTCAGCCGTGTTTGAAGAGCCGCTCACGGAAATGGTGGAAACGCTGCAGCAGCGCGGCTTTGCCTGCGCGCTGGAACTGGGCGATGAGGACGTGCTGCTCTCGGTCAGCGGGCAGTATGTGCGCCGCATTCTGGATAACATCACCTCCAATCTGCTCAAGTATGCAGATCCGGACAGGGATGTTGTCGTGCGCTTCGTGCAGGAGGGAAGCAGAGCGGGGCTTTGTTTTGAGAACTGCGTGCTGCCGGTGCCTGCTTCCTCAGAGAGCACCAAGGTGGGCCTGCCCAGCATCGAAACCATGATGGAAAAAATGCAGGGTGTCTGCCGCATTGAGCAGCCGGAGAGCGTTTTCCGCATGACGCTGCTGTTCAAAACAGCAAAAGAGTAAATTTAGAACTGCTGCATGAGAGTGCGGCAGTTTTTTGTTGTCAGCTGCTGTACCTTCTCAGCTTTGGCGGTGCGGAAAAGGATGGGGCTTTGCAGGGGCTTTCCCCATGGAAAAGCTGACGCCGTGTTTTTTCATCTTAACCACTCTTAAGAAATTCCTGTCCCTTTTCCTAAGAATCATCCTGTATACTTCCAGATATTGGCGGGGGAGTACCACCGCTGTACACAATACAGGAGGGGCGATACAATGCTGCGAAAGAAAAACAGCGAGCCGGCGCAGCTGCCGGAGGCCCGGCAGGAGCTGCTGGAATTTGAAAGCCCGGCGGTGCAGCCAGGCAAAAAAGACCCGAAACAGTTTTTAAAGCACAACTGGAAAAAGATCACGGCGGTGGTGTGCGTGGCGGCGGTGGCCGCTGCAGTGCTGCTGCCCAAAACCAGCAAAAAGGACGTGCAGGCCAGCACCCAGTATGTGGAAGCGGCGCTGGAACGGCGGGATATCACCAACACCTTCAGCGGTTCCGGAACCATTTCCGCAGCCAATACCTATACGGTCAAGTCGCTGGTGAAGGGTACCGTGCTCACCGCCGATTTCGAGGTGGGTGATACCATCGAGAAGGGAACGGTGCTGTATACCATCGACAGCTCAGACGTTGCTACCAGCGTGGAAAAGGCCCAGCTCGCTCTGGAGCAGGCGCAGCGCAGCTACGACGATGCCGCCGATGCCCAGTACATCCGCAGTGTCATTGGCGGCACAGTGGCTTCCATCAAGGTCAAGGCCGGTGACTACGTAACCGCCGGGCAGGAGATCGCCACCGTGCGGGATGATTCCAGCCTCCTGCTCACGCTGGAATTCCCGGCGGCAGATGCTTCCAATTTTGCCGTGGGTCAGGCTGCACAGGTCATGCTCAACGGTACCTTTGAGACCCTTTCCGGCACGGTGCAGGCTGTGGCCGGCACCGACACCATCAGCAGCGGCAATCTGCTGGTGCGCACCGTGACCATTGCGGTGCCGAACAACGGCAGCCTGACCACCGCACAGGCAGCGTCGGCCTCTATCAATGGCGTCAGTGCGCTGGCCTCGGCCCGGTTCGATTACCAGCACCAGCAGACCGTCACAGCCACCACCAGCGGCACCGTGTCCGCTGTCTGTGTCAAAGAGGGCGCTGCCGTTGCGGCGAACACGGCCATTGTGCAGCTTTCCGGCACCGAGCTGAGCAGGCAGGTGCAGTCCGCTGCCGACAGCCTGCTGAATGCACAGCTTTCCATGAGCGACACCGAAAAGCAGATGGAAAACTATACCATCACCTCGCCCATCAGCGGCACCGTGATCCAGAAGAATGTCAAGGCCGGTGACACTGTGGGCACCGACACGGCTTCCAGCGAGACGCTGTGCACCATCTACGACCTGAGCTATCTGGAAATGACCCTGAATGTGGACGAGCTGGAGATCCTCTCCATCAAGGAGGGGCAGACCGTCACCATCACCGCAGACGCCATCTCGGACCGCACCTTTACCGGCGTGGTCACCAGCGTTTCCGCTGCAGGCACCACCACCGGCGGCACTACGACCTACCCGGTAACCATCCGCATTGATGACACCGGCGACCTGCTGCCCGGCATGAATGCCACGGCCGAGATCGAGGTGAGCAGTGCCGAGAACGCCCTCACCATTCCCAATGGCGCGGTGGTGCGCGGCAATTACGTGCTTGTCACCAAGGACTCGCCCAGTGCCGTCAACGCCGTGCAGGATATGACTGCGCCGGACGGCTATGTGTACGTAAAGATCACCACCGGCACCAGCGACAACGATTCGATCGAAGTGACCGGCGGCCTGCAGGAGGGCGACACCATCGCCTACGATGCCAATGCTGCTGAAAAGCAGAACGCCAGCGACAGCATGGAATTCATGGTGGGCCCGGGCGGCACCATCGCCTACGATGCCGACGCTGCTGAAAAGCAGAACGCCAGCGACAGCGGCGGGCACGGCGGAGGGAACGGAGGCCCCGGCGGCGGAGGCCCGGGAGGTGGCTTCTGATGAGTGCTCTTATTGAATTTGATCATGTGTGCAAGTATTACCAGATGGGCGATACCCTTGTAAAGGCTGCAGATCACATTTCGATGCAGATCAACAAGGGCGAGTTCGTGGCCATCGTGGGCCAGTCCGGCTCCGGCAAATCCACCTGCATGAACATCATCGGCTGTCTGGATGTGCCCACGGCGGGCACCTATAAACTCAATGGCCGGGATGTGGGCAGAATGAGCCGCGATGAACTGGCCGAGATCCGCAACGAGCTGCTGGGCTTTATTTTTCAGCAGTACAACCTGCTGCCCAAGCTCAGCCTGATGGAAAACGTGGAGGTTCCGCTGGTGTATGCCGGGGTGCCGCGCGGGGAGCGTCACCGCCGTGCCGCCGCCGCACTGGAACGGGTGGGCCTTGGAGATAAGCTCCGGAACAAGCCCAACCAGCTTTCCGGCGGTCAGCAGCAGCGTGTTTCCATCGCGCGGGCACTGGCAGGCCGTCCGGCTGTCATTCTGGCCGACGAGCCCACCGGCGCACTGGACAGCCACACCGGCCGTGAGGTACTGAAAATGCTGCAGGAGCTGCACCGGCAGGGCAATACCGTGGTGCTCATCACCCACGATAACTCCATTGCCGTGCAGGCCCAGCGCATCATCCGGCTGGAGGACGGCCGTGTGGTGTACGATGGCGATGCCCACGCACCCGAAGCCGTGGTGCAGCCCGGCTGCGCAATCAGGACGGAACAGGAGGGGAGTGCATCATGATTTATGAGACCTTCCGCGAGGCCGTCCAGAACATCTGGAGCAACAAGTTCCGCACCTTCCTCACCATGCTGGGCATTATCATCGGCGTGACGGCGGTCATTGTCATCGTGGGTCTGGGCAACGGCATGACCCAGAGCATCGCGTCCAGCTTTTCAGATCTCGGCACCAATATCATCAGCGTGCAGGTCATGGGCTACGGCTCCCGCTCGGTGAAGGTGGAGGATGTTTACAGCCTCATCGATGCCCACCCGGATCTGTTCGAGGCGGTGTCGCCGACAGCCAGCATCAATGGCACTGTAAAGGTGGGTACCACCAGCTACAGCAACACCACCGTCAAGGGCGTGAGCGAGAGCTATCTTGAAATGAGCGGCTACACCGTCCGCGTCGGGCGCGGCATCAACTATGTGGATCTGACCGACAACAAGAAGATCTGCGTTGTGGGCGACTACATCAGCCGTGTGGCCTATGGCGGCAATGCCGTGGGCCAGACCATCAAGATCGGCTCGGAGAAATATACGATTGTGGGCGTACTGGAAGCCAAGGTGACAGACACCTCGGATCAGGAGGGCAGCAGCGATGATATCGTTCTGCTGCCCTACACCACGGCGCTCCGCGTTTCAAAGACCAGCACCGCCAGCTCCTACGCCGTCACCGTGACCAGCGAGGACAACATTTCCGAAGCCAAGACCGTGCTGGAAAACGGCCTGCAGGAGCTGCTCAGTTCCGATGAGGGCTACATGGTCACCAGCATGAGCGAAATGCTGGATATGATGACCTCCATGGTGAACATGGTCGTCACCATCCTCACAGCCATTGCGGCGATCTCGCTGCTGGTGGGCGGCATCGGCATCATGAACATCATGATGGTGTCCGTCACCGAGCGCACCCGTGAGATCGGCATCCGCAAGGCGCTGGGTGCGAAGGAACGGGTCATTCTGGGCCTGTTCGTCACCGAAGCTGCCACCACTTCCGCCCTTGGCGGCGTGCTGGGCATCGGTCTCGGCTATCTGCTTTCCGCGCTTGCCAACAGGATCCTGCCGCTGATTATGAGCGATATGAAAATGACTGTGTCGCCGTCCCTTGGCTCGGTGGCTGTGGCCTTTGGCATTTCGGTGGGCATCGGTGTGCTGTTCGGCTACCTGCCCGCAAAGCGTGCGGCCCGGCTGAACCCCATCGAAGCGCTGCGCTATGACTGATAACCCTCTCACCGGCACGGTCCGCTTGAAGCGGCGCAATGCCGGAGCTCTCCCGAAGGGCGAGCCCAAAATTAAGGAGGCAACTATGAAAAAACGATTTCTCGCACTGCTGCTGGCGGTGTGCATCGGCGTGTCCGTGCTGGTGCTGCCGGCTTCGGCAGCGGGCTCCAACACGGCGGTGCAGACGGCGGTGACGCTGGGCGCTTTCTCCACCGAGGAAGCGGCCGGGCTGAGCACGCCGCTCACCCGCGGGCAGCTGGCAAAGCTGCTGGTGGCCTTTTCTGCCTACCGCGATAACGCCAATACGCAGGGCAGCATCGGCACCCTGTATACCGATGTGAACGGCAGCAGCGCTTATGCGCCCTACATCCGCATTGCAGTGCAGCAGGGCTGGATGAGCGGCTACACCGACGGTTCCTTCCGCCCGGATAACACCGTCACGCTGGAAGAAGCCTGCACTGCCGCCCTGACTCTGCTGGGCTACGATATTACCACCCTGACCGGCGGTTTTCCGGCAGCACAGCTGAACAAGGCCAATGCCATCGGCCTGCGGAGCAATCTGGGCTGCACGCAGGGCCAGACCATGACTCTGGAAGAGGGCGCAGTGCTGCTGTACAATGCCCTTACCGCAAATACGGCAGACGGCAGTGTGTACGGCACCACGCTGGGCTACACCGTGACGAACGGTCAGGTGGATGTTTCCTCCATCCTGCTCAGCAGTCTGGAGGGCCCCTTTGTGGCATCCGAGGGTGAGAGCCTGCCCTTTGTGCCGGAGGCCGTCTACCGCAATGGCAGTGTGAGCACCTCGGCACAGCTTTCCGCCTATGACGTATACTATTACAATGCCAGCGCAAAGACGGTGTGGATCTACACCCGCAAGGCGGCAGGCCGGATCACAGCGGTGTCGCCCAGCGCCAGCGCACCCACCTCTGTTATCGTGGCGGGCACCAGCTACACCATTGCAAGCTCCTCGGCGGCGGCACAGCTGTCCAGCCTGAACGGCGGCGGCGTGGGGCAGGTGGTCACCCTGCTGCTGGGCATGAACAACGAGACCGTTGCGGTGCTGACCGGCGATGAAGCGGACGAAGTATTCTACGGTGTGGTGCAGACCGCTGCCCGCAACCTTGTGGAAGAAAACGGTGCGGACGTCCGGCAGGCGGTGGCAGTCAAGTGCACTGACGGCGTTACCCGCACCGTGAATGTGGACAAAAGCCTGAATTACCCGGCGGGCTGGATGGTAAAGATCACGGTGAACGCCGAGGGTGAACAGGTGGAGACCATCACCAAAACCAGCACCTCCGGCACCATCAATGCAGACAGCACTGCTCTGGGCGGCACTGCCCTTGCAGACGACGTAGAAATTCTGGATACGACATCGGAGGGTGTGGCTGGGACGGTAAGTCCCAGCCGCCTATCGGGGGTAACACTTTCTGACGCCGATGTGCGCTACTACACCACCAACGAAAACGGCCAGATCGACCGCCTGATCCTGAACGATGTGACCGGTGATCTGTGGACCTATGGCGTGCTGGATGATGTGAAGAACCTCATCAACAACACCACGACCACCACCAGCGGAACAACCTCCTCCGGCATGACGGTCAGCACGGCGATCAAAAAGCTCACAGGGAACGACAGCACCACTGGCACGACCGACAGCAGCACCACCACCACGACCACGACAGATGATTCCCAGATCATCAGCGATGTGGCGGATATCGTGCTGCCCAGCACCGGCGATCTTTTGTGGGGCCTTGTGGACGGCAGCATTGGCAGCAGCCTGTGGGAAAGCGTGACCGGCAGCACTGATAAACTGGCAAGCTACCTGCTCAAACTGGGCGCCAACAATACCAGTGGCAGCCTGAGCACCGTGCTCAACTATCTGGGAAGCGGTGCAGATTACGTGTGCTACGTGAACGGCAAACAGACGACCTACAAGACCAGTACCAAATATCCGGTGCTGGCAGGCGGCATCGCCATTGGCACCAGCACCTCCGGTACGGTCAAGTCCATGACGCAGCTGCTGCCCGTAGTCATTGACAAGGTGGGTGCGGCCTCGATCATGAGCGGAAACAAAAAGTACGAAACTGCCGATGAGATGCAGGTGTATCTGTGGTATAAAGGCACCTACTATCCCACCACTCTTTCTCAGGTGAACGGTGAGGAGTACACCCTCATCGGCTGGTACGATGGCGGCCTGCGCGCGGCAGGCGGCAAGATCCGCGTGCTGATCGCGGTCAGGAAAAACTGAATCCAGCCCGGCCCTCCCCGATGGGAGGGCTTTTGCTGTCCGCACAGCGCATACGGTCAAGCCGAAAAATGAATAAAATTTACGCACGTGATGATATCATTTTAGGCTGATTGAGCAAAGAATCGAAAGAAGCCCCATAATCATATTGACATAATAGGTAATGGGGTGTAAACTACATGCATCGGGTCGAGCAAATCCGAAAATTGAGATCATTCAGGGAGGAAACGGCTAT